>Ga0209212_1000870_pt1 | contig 55126 bp, 65 predicted proteins | sample RifGroC2_FD_183996 | JGI IMG/M metagenome (GOLD analysis project Ga0209212, IMG submission 183996) | Groundwater microbial communities from Rifle, Colorado, USA - Groundwater C2 (SPAdes) (version 2) | ecosystem: Environmental > Aquatic > Deep subsurface > Groundwater | place: Rifle, Colorado...
TGATGGTTTTTTCCACCTCGCTCCTGGCTTTTTCCACCACCTCTTCAATTCTGGCCGGCTGAATTCGTCCATCAGAAACAAGATTTTCCAGGGCAACCTTGGCAATCTGCCTCCTTATCGGATCAAAGCCGGAAATAACGATTGAACCAGGCGTGTCGTCCACGATTATTTCCACCCCCGCCGCCCTTTCCAGCGCCCTGATGTTTCGTCCTTCTTTTCCTATAATCTTGCCCTTGAGGTCGTCTGAAGGAATTGGGACGGTCGTGGTGGTAACCTCCGAAGCGGTGGAAGAAGCCAGCCTTTGGATGGTGGTTACAAGTATGTCTCGGGCTCTTTTTTCAAACTCGTCCCGCCCGAGGGATTCCAGTTTTTTAATTCGTCCCAGAATATCTTCTTCGTATTTCTTTTCTGTCGCTTTCATCAGGCTGGACTTGGCTTCTTCTTCGGTCATAGAGGCTACTTTCTGCAAATCGGTCAATTTCTGCTGTTCAATGCTTTCTATTTCTTCTTTTTTCTTTTTCAGTTTTTCTATGCCATCCCTTATTTCCGCATTGGCTTGATCTACGCTAAGCCTTTGTTTCTCCAAACTTTCTTCCCGTTGCAAAATCCTTTCTTCTATTTTTCGCGTCTGAATAAGGGAGTTTTTTTCCTCCTGTTTGGCGCTATCCAAGATAGCTTGGGCTTTTTTAGCGGCTTCTTCTGTGACTGATTGCGCTTTGTCTTTAGCCTCAAGAAGAAGCTGTTTTGTCTTTAAGTCCGCAGAATTTTTTTTCTGCAGAGAGAGCAGCATATGGAAAAAGTATCCAATTGCCAACCCTCCCAGACCGGAAAAACCGGCCAAAAGAAAAACTTTGGTTAGGTTCATAAATTTGGGTAAGTTTTATGCTCGGTTCCAACAAAGGAATGAAATTGAACATAAGACTAAAAAATTAAATCAATAAAATTACATTTTCATACTACTAAATTCGGCTCTTTTTGTCCAGTTTTTCTAAAATGTGTGGTAAAATAGGGCAATGAAAAAAGATTACCGTCCCGTCGTTCTGGTGATAATAGACGGTTTGGGGGTGCCGGAAGAAAAGTCAATGTCCACATTGGAAGCCGCCAAACAGCCCAATTTCGCCGAGCTGGAAAAATATTTTCCTTTCACGACCCTGCAAGCCTCTGGAATCGCCGTCGGCTTGCCGTGGGGCGAATCGGGAAACAGCGAGGTGGGGCATTTGACCATCGGCGCGGGGAAAATAATCCACAACTATCTGCCCAAAATATCTTCCGCCATAAAAGACGGCTCGTTTTTTCAAAATGAAGCTTTGGCAAAATCCATAGAACACATAAAAAACACCGGCGGGCATTTGCATTTTATGGGACTGTATTCCACCGGAACGGTTCATAGTTATTTTGAACACCTGCAAGCCTTGATTGATTTGGCCAAGCAGAACAACCTGCCGGCTTATCTTCATCTTTTCACCGACGGCAAAGACTCTTACAAAAAAGAGGGGGGCGACTTTTACGCCGAAATGGAAAAAAATCTGGCGGAAAATTATTCCGGCGTAAAAATCGCCTCAATCATCGGCCGAGGATACGCCATGGACAGAAACGGCGAGTGGGGTAAAACGCAAAAGGCCTACGAACTTTTCACCGAAGGCAAAGGAAACTCTTTTGATTCAGCTTCCGAATACATAAAAAGCCGATACGCCCAAGATTTGGGCGACGATGCCGTTGAGGCCGGCGTTATTTCCAGCCGAGAGGGGAGAATCAAAGACGGCGACAGCGTTATTGTCTTTAACTTTCGAGAAGACAGCATCCGCCAACTGACTCAATCTTTTGTTGACGACACTTTTCAGTTTTTTCCCAGAAAAAAGCTGGAAAATTTATTTTTAGTGACGATGACCGAATACGACAAAAGCTTGCCGTGCTTTTCCAACAACTCTTGTCCGGCCGCTTTTAAGTCCGCCGAAGTTGAACACCCTATAGCCAAAACTATTTCCGCCGCCGGTTTAAAGCAGTTGCACATTGCCGAAACGGAAAAATACGCCCATATCACTTATTTCTTAAACGGCGGGGCGGAAACGTCTTTTGACGGCGAAGATAGACTTTTGGTGCCGTCGCCGCCCGGTGGGCATTATGAATTAACGCCGGAAATGTCGGCTGATAAAATAACGGAAAATGTTTTAGAAAATCTTACAAAGTATCCTTTTGTCGCCGTTAATTTCGCCAACGCCGACATAATTGGACACACCGGCAACTTTGATGCGACGGCCCGCGCCATAGAAAAAGTGGACGAGTGCGTCGGCAAAATCGCTTCCAGTGTTTTGGAGCTGGGCGGAGTGGCTGTTATCACTTCCGACCATGGCAACGCCGAAGAAAAAATTTATAAATTTTCCGGGGAAAACAAAACAAAACATTCCCTCAATCCTGTTCCTTTTTTTTTGATAGGCAATGATTTCAAAAGAAAAAAAGAATTGAGCGGGGAAGAGGTAAACCAAAATTATAAAGAAGTGACCGGCACTCTTTCCGATGTCGCCCCGACGGTTTTGGAATTATTGGGGTTGGAAACTCCGACGGAAATGACCGGCAAAAGTTTGGTGGGAAGAATTTAAAACAGCTTATTTGCTTTTTTCTTTCAAAACTGCGTCTATCATTCCGTATTTTTTGGCTTCTTCGGCATCCATATAGAAGTCGCGGTCGGAATCGGCTTCAACTTTCTTAATCGATTGGCCGGTGGCGTCGGAGAGAATTTTATTGAGCCGATCTTTGATTTTTATCATGTGTCTGGCCGTTATCTCTATTTCCGTGGCCTGACCTTCCGCTCCGCCCATCAATTGGTGAATCATCACTTCGGCGTTGGGCAGGGCGAATCTTTTGCCCTTGGCGCCAGCGGCTAAAATGACGGCGGCTCCTGAAGCGGCCACACCGACGCAGATAGTGGAAACATCCGGTTTGATGTGCTTCATTGTGTCATACATCGCCAAAGTGGCGGTAACCGAACCGCCCGGCGAATTTACGTACAAATAAATGTCTTTTTTGGGATCTTCGTGCTGGAGGAAAAGCAGTTGGGCGATGACGGTATTGGCTGTGGCGTCGCTTATCGGTCCGGAAAGAAAGATAATCCTTTCCTTCAAAAGGCGGGAGTAAATATCATACGCCCTTTCCCCAAACTGCGATTTTTCTATGACTGTGGGTATCAACATAATGATTAAAATATAAAGGCAAGCGCTTCTCCTGTCAAACATCGACGGTCCTTGATATTACCTTACCCTTGTTGGCTTTCCAGCATTTGAAACAATTTCTCGTTGCGCATTATGCCGGATAAATAATTTTTCACTCTTTCTTTGTCCAAATCTTGGCCTAGGTTTTTGTGGTATTCAATCATCGCCGCCGCCTCTTTTTCCAATTCCTCGGCGGGGATTTCTATTTTTTCTTGTTCCGTCGTTTGATCAAGAATCAAGCCGTATTTTACCCTTTTTATCGCGTCTTTTTCCCAATCTTTCTTTAATTCTTCTTCCGTTTTTTTGATGTGTTTCAGATAGTCGTCCCACTTCAAGCCCATTTGAGCGATATTTCTTTCCATTTCTTCGGCCATTTTGTCTTTTTCCGCTTCCACCAGAAATTTCGGCATATCTTGCTTGATTTCCTCCGCTGTTTTTTCCAAAATTTCCATTCTTCTTCGTTCTTTTTCTTGGGCTTTATTTTCTTCGGAAACTTCTTCCTTTTTTGCCATTATTTTTTTTGCGATGCCTTTATAGTCGGGAAGGGTGATTTCCGGCAAAATGGAAGTTGTCACTTTAAATCCAAGGGGGTTATTTTCGGCTAGTTTGGTTAAAGTTATTTCCGGCCGGCCAATGGCTTTGATTTTGTGCTCATTTATTATCTTCGGGTATTCTTTTTCCAGCGCGATAACGGCCATTTTTTCTAAAACGGCACCCCTCCCGATATTTTTAATCAAAATGTCTTCGGGGATTTTTCCTTTCCGGAAACCGTCCATTTCCACTTTTTCGGAAAACTCTTTAACGACCCCGTCCCGGCCGGACATAAAAATCTCGGCCGATATTTCGCCGATTATTTCCATCTCCGAATTGGGCAATAATTTTATTTCCAACATTATATTATGGGTTTTATGACCACCCTTCTGTCCAAGCCGTCTCCGACGCTTTCCGTTTTAATATCCGGGTACCCGCCCAAAACTGAATGAATAATCCTTCTGTCGTAAGCCGACATCGGCTCCATTTCCATCTCTTTTTTGAAAAAAATAACTCTTTGAGCGTTCATTCGGGCGATATTCCTCAACTCCTCAATTCTTTTCATCTGATAGTCGTTGACATCCAAAAGAAAAGGCATTTCTTCCAAATTATCCCTTTTAAGTTTATTTTCAGCTATTTTTTTGACAATATGGCTTAGGGCTATCAGGTGTTTTCCGTCTTCTCCTATTAATATCCCGGCTTCTTTTGTTTTGATGGTGAAAACCGGCCCGCCGTCCATTTCCGAGCATTCAACTTGGCCGATAACGGTCATTTTTTCAAGCAGTTCCTCCAGTAAGGCTGATATTATTTTGATTTGGTTCTCCATATAATTTTTCCGCTCTTCTTCGCACTATCGCTTCATGCACTATAGCAAAAATATTCATCGTCGTCCAATAAAGAGCGATGCCGGAAGAAAGCTTCAGGCCGATAAAAAATATGAAAAAGGGCATAACATACCTCATTTGAACATTCATACTCCTAGCTAAACTGTCTTTAAAGGTGTTGCCTGTATCCTGTTTTTTGATGGGCGGTATGGCTAATTTCATTTGGTAAAACTGGGTCAAGGCGGCTAAGACCGGCATAATGTAGCTTTTTTGAGTCACATCAATAAGACCGAGAAACTTAATGTTGACGAAATCCGGAACGGTTACGAAAGCGTAGAGGTGGGCCGGATCAAAAACCGTTCCACCCAAAAAAACTTTATACAAAGCGAAGATAATGGGAATTTGGATAAAAAGGGTCAAAATGCCGGCCACAGGATTGATGCCGTGCTTTTTATACAACTCCATCGTCTTTTTCGCCTGCGTCTGCGAATCGTTCTTGTGGGTGTTTTTTATTTCCCTCAACTCCGGTTCCAGCTTCTTCATTTTTATCTGGGTAACGGTTGATTTGTGGGTAAAAGGCAAAATTATAAAACGCACCGCCACAGTAAGAACAATAATGGCCAGTCCCATATCATGAAGGGGAATGTATTTTATCAGCAAGGCCAGTCCGTTTAACAAAGGTTCAAAGAAAACTAAGTTGTATAAATAAAACATACCGCTTATTCTATATTATTTTCGCTTTTTTATAAAGGCTTGTCAGCTCGTCTTTTATTCCGGCGTATTTCTTGCCCATTATCGCCGGTTTAAAAAAGACCGCCGCGCAAATTCCCGGCGAGACATTTTTAAGCAAAGAATAAGTTATCGCCCTCGCTCTTCTTTTCAACTTATTGCGCTCTGCGGCTTTTTTAGACACCTTCAAAGACGCAACAAAGGCGAAGGCTCTGTTTTTGGGACAGTTGTAGGCGACTTTCAAATTAAGATTGTCTGAGGAAAAAGTTTTCGCCTTTTTCATAAACTCCGGAAATAATTTTTTATCAATCCTGTTTTTTCGGGGAAACATCTTGTCGTCAATATTAACACATTGTTCACAGGATATTAAGTTAATGGCGGTTTTTTTGGTATTTGCTGGAGTTTGATTAAAAATATCTTTGAGTATAATAAAATAACTATGTTGGATAATTTTGAAAAACTATGGAAAGACGCTCTTTTTGAGATAGAGCCCAATGTTTCAAAAGCTAATTTTTCCACCTGGTTTAGAGACACTTACATAAGTAAATATGAAGATGGTGTGGTAACTATAAATGTGCCCAATGATTTCGCTAAAGAGTGGTTGTCCACAAAATACTACAAATTCGTTATCAGCTCTCTTCGTAATCTTAACCCAAGCATCCGCCACGCCGATTACTTAATAATGCCCAACCCGCCCAAAATTGAACCAAAAGAAAAGAAACAGTATTTTAAACAACAACAAAACAACGAAGAACAACTTGTTTTTCAAGAATTAAACATAGACACGGAGGCCAACTTGAACCCCAAATACACTTTTGATAATTTTGTGGTGGCTTCTTTTAATGAGGTGGCTCATTCCGCCGCCGCCGCTATTTCAAAAAATGTCGGCAATCTTTATAACCCCCTCTTTATTTACGGCGGGGTTGGTTTAGGTAAAACTCACCTTCTCCAAGCTATCGGCAATGAAACAAAAAAAAATAACCCTTCCATTAAAATCCAATACCTAACTTCGGAAAAATTCGCCAACGACTATGTTCTTTCTATTCAAAATAAAAACATCCACCTTTTTAAAGAAAAATACCGCAAATATAATCTTCTAATAGTGGACGATATCCAATTTTTTTCCGGCAAACTTAAAATCCAGGAAGAATTTTTTCATATTTTCAACGCTTTATACGACAAAAACAATCAAATTATTTTTTCCTCTGATAAACCTCCTCAATATATAGTCGGCCTGGAAGATCGGCTTAAATCCCGCTTTGAGGGCGGAATGATGGTGGATATCTCCCAACCTTCACTAGAAGAAAGAATGGCTATTTTACAAGTTAAAATGCAACAACGGGGGTATTTAATCCCTAATGAAATAACTGATTTTATCGCTAAAAACATCAAAGAAAACATCCGCGAACTTGAGGGAGTGCTTAATTCCATTATTGGCCAGTCAAAAATAAGAGGTAGAATTTTAAGTTTAGCCGACGTGGAAGAGATTTTAAAAAGAAAAATTAAGCCGGTAAAAATAATAACCGCCGACCAGATGATTAAAATAATCGCTAATTATTATAATATTGAAGAAAAAAATATAAGTGAAAAAACAAGAAGGCAGGAAATTGTTAAACCAAGACAAATAGCGATGTACTTATTAAGAAATGATTTAAACACTCCTTACCCTTATATTGGCCGGAGGTTGGGCCAAAAAGACCACACCACCGCCATTCACGCTTATAAAAAAATAACTTGTGATATAAAAATAGACAAAAAACTAGAACAAGAAATAAACAATATAAGGGATATTATTTTAAAAAGTTAATTATATTTTTATGGAGTGTAAAAAATGTGAATTAAAAAACAATAACTATGGGTATAAAATTAAAATAAGTTGTGGGTAAAAATTTTATATTTTTTAGATTATTTTTTATTATTAAAATAAACACAATTAATATTAAAAATATATACATTAAAAATTTAGAATAATTATAATTAAAAACTATTAAATTAATTTATCCACTTATCCATAGATATAATAATAAAAATAATGTATTTATATATAAAAAGAATTACTTAATATAATAATTTTTAAAAAATGAAATTAATTTGTTTAAAAAAAGATCTCAAAGAAGCTGTTTTTATTTGTGATAGAATTTCCGGCAAGAATTTAAACTTGCCGATTTTGAGTAATATTTTACTTAACACTGAAGGAAAAGACTTAAAATTAACCTCTACTAATCTTGAACTAGGCGCAGAAATAATAATTCCGGCAAAAATAGAAAAAAATGGCAAAATTACCATTCCAGCCAATATTTTTAATAGTTTTTTATCTAATATTTCCAGAAGTGACCAAATTAATTTAGAAGTTCAAAATAATAATCTAATAATTTCCACTAATAACAACTCCACCCTTATTAAAAGCCAACCAACTGATGATTTTCCAAATCTGCCGAAATTAAAACAAGATAATAAATTTACTCTTTCTGTGTTTGATTTTATCTCTGGACTTAAAACAGTTTTTTACTCTTGCGCCACATCATCTATAAAACCGGAAATTTCCTCAGTTTATATTTATTCCAATAAAGCCAATATGCTTACTTTCACAGCGACGGACTCTTTTCGTTTAGCGGAGAAAAAAATAAATCACTTTTTTCCGGAACTTGGACCAATTTTAATTCCTTTTAAGGCGGTGGTGGAAATAATAAGGATTTTTGAAGGGAAGGAGGGTAAGTTGGATATTTTATTTAATAAAAATCAAATAAATATAATAAAAGACAATATTATTTTTATTTCCAGGTTAACGGATGGAATTTTTCCCGATTACAACCAAATTATACCAAAAAAATTCATCGTTGATGTGATTATCAATAAAGAATTTTTTATTAATTCTTTGAAAATTTCCGGATTGTTTTCTGGAAAACTTAATGAATTAAACATGGTGGTAAGTTCGGAAGATGGTTTTTTCACTATTAAAACTTCCAACAATGAATCCGGAGAAAATATAGCCAAAATTCCGGCGAAAATTACCGGCGAAAGTGTGAAAATAACCTTCAATCATAAATATATTTACGACTGCCTGCCCAATATTAATTCCGAAGAAATAATTTTAAGATTTTCCGGCGAAGGCAAGCCATTGCTTATAACCGGCACCCAAGACAACACTTTCCAGTATTTGGTAATGCCGATGAGTGTTTAATTAAAATAAAATCTCAAATCTAAAATCTAAAAAATATGGCTTGGAATAATATAGCCAAGTATTTGGAAAAATTTTTTATAATCTCTCCGCCGGGAAAATTTTATCAGAAAGAAATTATTAAAGCTCTTAATGAAATTTTTAATATAAACCTATCCGAAGACGATATAGATTTTCGCTTTGGGATTATTTATATAAAAAATCACACCATAAGCGGCGCTCTTAAAAACGAGATATTTTTAAATAAAGAAAAAATAATTCAATTTTTATATCAAAAAATAAAAAAAAGCGGAATTAAAGACATAAGATTTTAATAGTTAATTTTAATAGGTGTTATTGTTTCGCTTTTATTTCTGACTTTATCGTAGGCGATTATCTTAATATCCGAGTTGTTTGGCGCGGGGCCGAAGTCACTCGGCTTAAAGATAAAAACGTACGGCTCTTGGTTTAATGAGCCGAGATAGTTGTTGTTGAAAAACAAATCAGTTTGACCAAAGGGGAAGTTGCTGGCCTTGGCGGAAAACTTAATGGTGATATTGTCGCTGATATTATAAATTTTATTTTCTTCTGGCGATTCTATTTTGAGCTTCGGCGCGTATTCCGGCTTATGAACATCGTCTTTTTCTTTCGGGATATCGTTTTCTGTTTGGTCTTTAATATTAGCGTTTTCCGCCCACCGCCTGACTGGAATTTCCCACATTCTAAATTGAGAATCATTTTCCGGACTGGTTGGCTTGCTTCCGCTTGGGTTGTTTTTATCCAGCCAATATAAAATAGAATGGATTTGCGTCAAAACTTTTTCTTGGACCATTTCCGGTGGGGTGAATTCCGTCGCCAGTTTACCAGAAACTTCATCCACAAGATAGGTTTGTCCGCCCAACCATTGGCCGTTTAAAAAAGGTTTGTTGCCTCTTAAATTTTTTGGCTTTTCAAATTCTTCTTTGGGTAGGTCTTTGAACGCTTCGTTTAAAAATTCGTTCCACATCGGGGCGACGATAAAACCAGCCACCATTTTTTCCATTGGGGTGTTGTCGTTGTTGCCGAACCAAGCGCCGACGGCGATGCTGGGCGTGTAGCCTAGCACCCAAGCGTCTTTGTAGTCGTTGGTGGTGCCGGTTTTGGCCGCCACCGGCCTGTCGGGGAAATACAGTGGCGAGCCGGCGCCAAACGCCGGCGTTCGCGCCTTATTGTCGGAAAGAATGTCGCTTATTAATAGGGCGATATTTTTATCCAAGACTTGTTTTGATTCGTCGCGGTATTCCTCTAAAACATTCCCGCTTTTGTCTTCTATTTTCAGGATGCCGACGGGCGGATTTCGGACGCCGTTGTTGGCGAAAACGGCGTAAGCGCCGGTCATTTCCAAGAGGCTCACTTCACCGCCGCCCAAAACCAGCGTCAAGCCGTAGCGGTCTGGGTCGGTCAAAGAAGCGATACCCATATCTTTCATAATATCAAGAGAGTCGCGAATACCAGCCAAGTAGAGAGTTTTAACAGATGGAACATTTAGAGATTGAGCCAAGGCCTCGCGAAGTGTTACGGGTCCGCGGTAATTATGGTCATAGTTTTCCGGCATATAACATTCATCTTTCTCGCCCGCCTCTTCGGCGGACAAGCTGGATGATGAGGACGAAAAGGTTGTTGTGGCGTATTTGTCTAGACAAGACGGATTGAATTCAGTTTGGACGTCAAAAACAATAGTATTGGGAGAATAACCTTTTTCAAAAGCCTTGGCGTAGACAAACGGTTTGATGGCCGAACCGGGCTGGCGATGGGCCAAAGCCACATTGAAGTTACCTTGGTCTTCTTGGTTGAAATAGTCTTTGGAGCCGACCATCACCAGAATTTGGCCGGTCTTCGGGTCTATCGCCACGATGCTGTTGTTGGAAGCGTTGAATTTTTCTTTGTTTTCTTTGGCGTATTTAGCCGCCAACTCTTCGGCTTTTTGCTGGAGAGGGTAGTTTATCGTGGTGACGACTTTCAGTCCGCCTTGTTCCACAACATCTTGGCCATATTTTTCTTCCAAATAAGACCTGATATAAACGGAAAAATGGGCGGCTTTAATGGAATTTTGGCCCTTGTTGATAAAAACAACCCTTTCTTTTTTGGCTGTTTCGGCTTCTTGAGGAGGAATAAAGCCCAAGGCAGCCATTTTGCTCAAAACCAAATCCTTTCTTTGGGACAGCTCTTCTTGATGGTTGCCGTAGGGGGAATAATAAGTCGGGGCTTTGGTCAAGCTGGCTAAGTAGGAAGCTTCGGCCAAACTGATATCGGAGGCGTTTTTGCCGAAAAAATTACGGCTGGCCGATTCAATGCCGTAATTGCTTCCGCCGTAAGGCACGGCATTAAGATAAAGCTCCAATATCTTGTCTTTGGAAAGTTTTTTCTCGATTTTTAGCGTCAAAATTATTTCTTTTATTTTTCTGGCGAAAGTTTTGTCTGTGGTCAATAAGGTGTTTTTGACTAACTGTTGGCTGATGGTGGATCCGCCCTGGCTTAACCGGCCTGATTTTAGATTAACCATAGTCGCCCTTAAAATGCCGGAAACATCAATGCCCCCGTGCTGGTAAAAAGAAGAATCTTCTATGGCGATGGTGGCATTTTTAATGTGGCGGGAAATATCAGCCAAGGGCACCACCGTTCTTTGGATGTCGTTATGAATATCCCAAAGGATTATTTTGCCCGTCCGGTCGTAAATTTTCGTGGACTGGGCGACTTTAAGGTCGTTTAAAGAGCTGGCGTCTGGAATTTTTAGGGTGGCTATCCAGAAAGCGACAAATGTTCCGATAAAAAGAAAAACGACAAACAAAAAAGAAAAAACACCCAAAAGTATTTTAAAAATCTTTTTTCTCTTGCTCTTTTTGGCCATAATGATGGTATTGTATCAAAAAACGGCAATAAAAAAATCAATCCCGCTTCAAGCGGGATTGATTTTTAAATTAATTTTCCCAATTACCCGCATCCACGCGCTCATCATCCTCATCGTCGTCGGGTTTTTCAGACCCTTCCGCATCAATGTTTTCATCGGGCATTTCTTCGTTTTCATCTTCCCCGCTTATTAATAGAGTGTTGACTCTTATTAAATCGTCCATATTTATTGAATTATTTATTAAATAAAACTTCGACATTATCTTTGTAGCAAGTATAAAAAATTTGTAAAGTACTTCAAGAGCGACCCTGTGAATAATTTTTAACGGGGCAAGTTAAAGCTATGGCAATGGCGTCAATTTCATCGTCCAGCTTTTTACTGTCGCTTATTTTAAGCATAGCCAACACCATTTTTCTAACCTGGTTTTTTTCGGCCCTGCCATAGCCGGTCATCGCCATTTTTACTTCCAGTGGGGTGAATTCAAGCACTTTTAAATTGTTTTCGGCGGCCAAAAGGAGAGCGACGCCCCGGGCTTCCGCCACTTTCAAGGCTGTTTTTTGATTGGCGAAAAAAAACAGTTTTTCTATAGCCATCGTGTCCGGTTTGAAATCCTTAATTATTTTTTTTAAGCCACTGGCCAAACAAAGAAGCCTTTTTTCGTGGGCGTCGCTTCTTGATGAAATAAGGCAAGTGGAATAAAGCAGTTTTTCGCCACCATGCGATTTTTCCAAAACCGCGCAGCCCATTCGTTCAAAACCGGGATCAATGCCGAGGATTAACATAAAATAAAGTTTAAAACTAAAAACAAAAAATGTAAAATATAATTTTTTGTGATATAATAAACGCAAATGCTAAAAGAACAATTGGAGAAAATAGGGTTGGCGGAGAAAGAGGCGAAGGTTTTCTTGGCTTCTCTTGAGTTGGGCTCAAGCGCGGCGCAGGGAATCGCCAAAAAAGCGGAGATAAACAGGGCGACGACCTATGTGATTATAGAAAAGCTGATGAAAAAAGGTTTGATGAGCTCGGTGGAAAAAGGCAAGAAAACTTATTTCCAAACAGAAGACCCGAAGCGGTTACTAAAACTTCTAGAAGAGCAGGAAGAAGGTTTGAGAAGAAAAGAAGAAGAATTCAAAAAATATCTGCCGGAGTTGGAAACTTTATTCAACATCGCCGAAGAAAAACCAAAGGTAAGGTTTTTTGAAGGGAAGGATGGGCTCATAGCGATAAGAGAAGACTATTTCAAGGCGAAAGATAAAAATGTTTTGGGAATTTTTGCAATAGATGAAGAGAAAAATATTTTTTCGGAAGACGAGAGAATTAAAGCATCGTCTGAAAGAGAAAAAAGAAAAATTAAAATTAAATTAATTTATACAAACAGTGAAAAAATAACAAGACAGTCTGATTTAACAGAAAGAATGTTTATACATAAGGAAAAATTTCCTTTAACATCCTCCTTAATTATTTATGATGATAAAATCAGTATGGTCTCTTTGAAGGGTAAACTAGTCGGTGTTATTGTTGAAAATAATGAAATTTCTAATACATTCAAATCTATTTTTAATCTAGCGTGGGAAGGAGCAGAAAAATATCAAAAATAAAACGGGCGCCTAAACTTCAGGCGCCCGGTCGGTTAATCAATAATTAAAAAACAACATCTCCCTTTTTAATTATTGATTTTTTTAATCCAAACCCACTTGATTCACTCCTTTCCTAAACTAAAATTTTTAAATTTTAGTGGCAAGCGAACGCTTGCCAAACCGAGGTGAGGTTCTTGTTCTGCCCTTATCCGCACAAAAAAGCGGAGAGGCGCAATTACCCTTTTAGTGAGCCTTTGGCTCAAACCTGTGGTTTTAGGACGGAAAGAATGGGTACTACACAGAAAAAGCCTTATTCATTGCGTCATATCCTCTATGATTGGACGAAGAAACAAATTGATTTCTTCTTTTGACAATCCAGTTTTTTTTGCCAGATTGCCAAGCTCCCTTCTTGTTTCTTCGGGTCGCAGAGTAATCCCCTTACCAAACATCATTTGTTTGATAAGAATCTCCGCGATTTCCCCTCGCCTCTCTTTTGTAAGAGTGGTAGCCATTTCTATCACCCCCTTTCAGTGGCTTAAAATGGATTCAACGAAATAAAATAAAAATGTGCAAACTAATGTTAGTATACACAGCGCAAAATAAATGTCAAGCGAGGATAACAAATTAAATCGGCGAATTAGCTGAATTGACCCAAAATTAAACACCGCAAACAAAAAGATGTTGTTATAAAACGGCTTAATAAAGCCACTTTTTTGTTGTTTAATGCAAAGAAATGTCAAAACCGCTTGACAAAATAATTCACTTGTGTATACTACTAGGCAGATTGAAAGAAGAAGAGGGGAAAATGTTTTCCCGAAGAATAGTACCTTTTAATATCTGGAAGCTAGTTTTCCCTGTTCCGCCGATGCGTATCGGTGCTGATGAGCTCAAAAGAGCGAAAACAGAAAAATTTTTTACAAACAAAAAACCAGCAATTTATTGCGGTTTTTTGTTTCTCATTGCAAATACAAGCCATGTTAATCAGACCGCATTTATGGTATACTTAAAAAATAAATATGAAAATGAAATTCAGATCAACTCTTTTTTGGGATGTGAACCCAAAGAAAATAGACCCGAAAAAGAATGCTCAATATGTCATTGAGCGCATTGCAGATTTCGGCAATGATAAAGAGGCACACTGGGCATTAAATCATTACGACAAAAACTTATTGAGAAAAGTCATTACTAAGTCAAGGTGCCTGCGACCAAGAACAAAAGCTTTATGGACACTCATTCTCAAAAAATAACTCCTAATAAAAACCAGTTTTCTTATGGACAAAATTGGCATTATGAAGCATTGCCTCGCCAAACCAAGAAAGCCTTGATGTTTTTATCTGAAGAAAACTGGCTTAAAGAATCGAGCTGGTATCTCGCTGGCGGGACGGCATTGGCGCTTCAAACGGGAAACCGCAAATCGTTGGACTTGGATTTTTTTACGCAAAACAGAAATTTTGATGGAAAAAAATTAATCGCGCATTTTGTGGGAAATAATGATTGGCAGACAGAGGTGGAAGATACTAACACTATCTACGGGCAACTTCTAATGGCTAAGGTGAGTTTTATTGCTTACCCTTTTTTTATTCCAAAACAGGAACCATTACGGCACGGGGCGATTAAAGTACTCCAAGCTAAAGATATTGCCGTTATGAAAATAACCGCCATCTCCCAACGAGGCAGAAAAAGGGACTTTTTTGATCTCTACTGGTGCGCCAAAAACATAGAACCTTTGGAGGAAATTATCAAGCGACTTAAAGTCCAATATCCGTCAGTGGCGCACGACTACCACCATATTTTAAAAAGCATGGTCTACTTTGAAGATGCGGAAAACGATCCTGATCCGGAGATCAATTTTGATGCCAACTGGAAAAAGGTGAAAAACTTTTTCATTAAAAAAATACCGGAAATCGCAGATAAAATAATGAAGTAATTTCCGAGCATATTTATTTAAAACATCAACCACCGCAAACAAAAAGATGTTGTTATAAAACGGCTTAATAAAGCCATTTTTTTGTTGTTTAACACAAAGAAATGTCAAAACCGCTTGACAAAATAATTCACCTGTGTATACTGATGAGCAGATTGAAAAAAGGCGGGGAAACGCCTCGGCAACATAAAACGCAAAAGCGTTATTTACCAAAAGGCAAGGAGTTGGCTCGGATGAGTCAAAGATTCCATTTAATTCCGCAAATAAGCGGAAAGAAAGGAGGCAGATTATAAAATAGTCGCAATAAAAGGCTATTTTATGTCTGCCTTTTGTTGTATCTGTCCATAGTTTTGTTATCATATAAGAAATGAAGAAAGAACTGGCGGAAAAACTAAAATCGCTTAAAGAATATTTTGAAAAAAGGCCGGAGGTGGAGATGGCTTTTCTTTTTGGTTCAAGAGCGAAAGGTCAAGAAACAAGCGAATCGGACGCCGATGTTGCCGTTTATTTTAAACCGAAAACAGGCCGGTTTGAATGGGAGGAAGCGGGGGAGTATGAAAACGAAAATAAAATATGGAATGAAGTTGAAAGTATTTTGGGCATCCCTACTGATTTTGTGGTGCTTAATCGCGCGCCGTCAACGCTGGCTGATTCTGTGATGAGAGAAGGCCGACCGATAATTATAAAAAACAAGAAGCTTTACCTTGATTTTTTCTTGGCTATTACTTCCATCGCCGTTGATTTTAGAGAATTTGTCAAAGATTTTTGGGAGATTAAACAACGGTCGCGCTCATTATCCGAGCAAGACAAAGAAAGATTGATAAGAACATGTGATTTTCTTGAGGCGGAATTAAAAGATTCCAATGATTTTAAAAATTTAGACCAGTGGAATTATGAAGAGAATCATAATTTAAGAAGAAGCGCGGAGAGGTGGGCGGAAAATATAGTTAATGCGTCGGTTGATATGGCAAAAATAATTTTGGCTTCACAAAAAAAGAGAATTCCTCAAACTTATAATGATGTTTTGCGAGATTTGGCCTTAATTTCCGGCTTTGATAAAGAAATGGCGGCAATTATGGCCGACTTTACAAAGCTTAGAAATATTTTAGCCCACGAGTATTTGGATATCAGGTTTAAGCAAATCAAGAAATTTATAGACGATGCCCAGCCGTCCTACCAATATTTTTTAAGTTTCGCCAAAAATCTTTTAAAAAATTCAGAGTAACTGCGCCAAAAACTGACATCCGATGTTGGTTTTTGGTTACAGCAAGTTTTTTTGGATTTGGGATTGGCCGAGATGTTTGTAGGCGTTTTCGGTGGCGACGCGGCCGCGGGGAGTGCGTTCTATAAACCCCAGCTGGAGCAAAAACGGCTCGTAGACATCTTCTATGGTTGCCTCGTCTTCGGAAGTGGCGGCGGCCAAGGTTTGCAAGCCAACCGGGCCGCCCTTGAATTTTTCTATCAGGATGTTTAAAATGCGGCGGTCGTGATTATTGAGTCCCAGCTCGTCTATTTCCATCAAGTCCAGGGCTTTTTGGGCGAAATTCAAATCTATCCCACTGCCTTTATGAACTTGGGCGAAATCGCGGCAACGTTTTAAGAAATGATTGGCGATCCTTGGGGTGTAGCGGCTTCTTTTGGCTATCTCTTCGGCCGAATCGCTGGAAATTTCCATTCCCAAGATGCCGGCCGAGCGGGTGATTATTTTTTTAACCTCTTCGTTGGTGTAAAATTCCAAACGGAAAGTGCCGCCGGAAAACCGCGACCGCAACGGGGAAGAGAGCATAGCCACCCGGGTGGTGGCGGCGATAAGAGTGAACGGCGGCAGTTCCAGCTGGATGCTTCGCGCCGATGGCCCCTTGCCGATTATGATATCCAGCGACCTGGATTCCATCGCCGGATACAGGACTTCTTCAATTGTTTTGTTCAGCCGATGGACTTCGTCTATAAAAAGGATGTCGCCAGGGGAAAGGTTGGTTAGAATTGAAGCCAAATCGCCCACGCGCTCTATGGCCGGGCCGGAAGTGGTCTTTATCTGCGCCCCCAGCTCTTTGGCTATCAAAAGAGCCAAGGTGGTTTTGCCCAAGCCGGCCGGGCCGTAAAAAAGCAAGTGCTCTATGCTCTCTTTTCGCTCGGAAGCGGCTTGAATAAGAATGCGGAGGTTCTTTTTTATCATTTCTTGGCCGATGTATTCGTCCCATTTTTGCGGACGCAGGGTCTGATCCAGCGCTTTATCCAGCGAAGCGGTTGATTTCGGGTTGTTTAAATTGTTATTTTTGGGGCTTGACATTTGTGTTATTATTTGCTAGTATGATGAAAATTAAAGAGTTTTCGGCCAATCCCACTGTTAGCGGGATAAATCCGCCTTATAAAACTCTAAGCAACGGTCCCGCTAAAACGGGATTTACGGAATATCGTCAAAGGACGCTTTGGTGTTCCGACTTGTCGGAATTCCTGGGGCTATCCTTAGAAGTTATTCTAAGCTTTTAGTACGCATATTAAAAGAAGTTGCTTAGAGATTTATAGGGCGGATTTTTTAAAGTTCAATCACTCTTTGCAGTTCGTTCAGCGAAGTCGTTCCGTTTAAGACCTTCAAGATTCCGTCTTGCTTCATATTCAGAATGCCTTGTTTTTCCGATTTTTTCAGAATTTCCGTTTCGGTCGGGTTAAGAAGGATAAGCGGTTCCACTTCCTCGTCTATCAATATCGCTTCGTAAACCCCGATTCTTCCTTTGTAGCCGAGATTGTTGCAAAATTTGCAGCCCTTCGCTTTCCAGACAAATATTTCCAGTGTGTCCGGCTTTTGTTTGTTTGGAGGCAAAGTTTCAATCACTTTTTTGATGGCGGTCGCTTCCGCTTCCGAAGCCGGATATTTTTCTTTGCATTTGTCGCATAATTTTCTTATCAGTCTTTGGGCCATAGAGATGTTCACGGCCGGAGCGATGCTGGTCGGGTTGACTCCGAGGTCTATCAGCCGGGGGATAGTGCCGGCGGCGTTGTTGGTGTGCAGGGTGGACAAAACGAGGTGGCCGGTCAAGGCGGAATTGATGGCGGTTTTGGCCGTTTCCAAATCGCGGATTTCCCCGACCATTATAATATCCGGGTCCTGCCTTAATATGGAACGAAGTCCGGCGGAAAAAGAATAGCCGATAGCTTCTTCCACTTGGGTCTGGACGATGTTGGGGAGATGGTATTCCACCGGGTCTTCCAAGGTGATGATTTTGGTGTCTGGCGTGTAAATTTTTCTCAAAAAAGCGTAAAGAGTGGTGGTTTTCCCCGAACCGGTCGGACCGGTGGTTAAAATCATGCCGTTGGGCTTGCTTAATTCTTTTTCCAAAATAGCCATCAAGTTTTTGTCTATCCCGAGTTCGTCAAAAGCTATAGCGATTGATTTAGGATTAAGAATTCTTAGAACGATTGATTCGCCGTAAGCCTCCGGAATGACCGAAGTTCTGACGGCGATTTCTTCTCCGACGCTTTGGTCGGAGCCCCGACTTCCCGTCGGGGCATCCTTTTTGACGATGCTGAAGCGGCCGTCTTGGGCCTGGTTGCGGACATTCAGCTTCAAGCCGGAAACAAGTTTGATTCGGGAAAGAAGAAGATTGTAAATTTTGTAATCAAACAGCAAAATGTCGTGGAGCACCCCGTCAAGGCGGAAACGAAGCCGTATCTGTTTCTCCTGCGGTTCTATGTGGATATCGGAGGCGTCGGAGCTTAAGGCTCCGGCCAGGATTATCTCCAGCACCTCGGAAATTTTTCGGTTTTTCTGGGTGGCGGACAAAGAGGCGAACATTTTTTTCAGTTCTTCTGTGGTGGAAGTCTGCTTTAAAAACTCGTCCAGTCTTTCGGAAGAAACATCTATGACGCCTCTTTGCGTTTCTTCGTATTCCGGCACTTCGCTGTATCGTTTCCACGCGCGGGCGAGGCTTTCTTCGGAGACCATAAATATATTTATTTTGTAGCCCTTTTCTTGGAGGCTTCTTAATATTCTTTGAGTTGTCTCTGGGTTGGGGCTTTCTATGGCCACTTGGAGCTTTTGGCCAACTTTTTGGAAAACGGCCAACTTGCCCGCGCGAGCTTCTTCTTCGGCCAGAATTTTCAAGGCGTCTATGTCTATGGTCATTCGGGAAAGGTCAAGATAAGGCAAGTTGTATTTTTGCGACAGAAGTTTGGCCAAGTCTTCAGCCTCGCTCTTTCTCATACTGTCTATTTGCTCTTTGTTTTTGTCGTCATTAAGCAATGCCATTTGTTTTGTTATTTTATCTCTTTACGCAATTTCTTTCAACACGGTTTGAATTTTAAGCTCCGCTTCGGAGAAATTTTTGTACGGACCGGAGATTAAATTGCCGTTTTCTTTTTTGGCCAACAAGGAGATTGTCAGTTTTTCTTCAATGCTTTGGCCGTCCCGACGCTCCGGTCGGGATGAGACAGAAATCATCGCCCAGACTTCTTGCTTTGATTGCCAAATCAAGACAAAAAATGGACGGGGTTCCAGAATTTTTTTTATTTTTTTCATTATTTTGCCGAAAAGCGCGGGCGACGGTTCATTACCAGTCTTTTTCAAATCTTGTTCGGCGACAAAAGTCCACATGCTTTTGAGTGATTCGTTCGGATAGCTTCTGGCCAAGGTGCGGCCGAGCAATCTGGCGAAAGTTTGGCTTTTATCACTCATAATGACAGCGATTTTTTCTTTATCTGCGCCGAGTTTTAGAAGCGAAGAGGCCAGCGCCAGAGTTTCTGCGCCGATGTTGTTTTGGAGCTGGTCGGTTTCCGCCATCAGGGCGGCCAAGACGAGGTCGGGAACGGGGGATTTTTTTAAGGAAATATCGCCGCTTGATTCAATTATGTTGATTATGGAGAAAACTTTTTCCGCCAGAGTTTCTTCGCCGACGCTAGAGGAAATGGTGATTATGTTATCCGGTTCTGCGGCGATTATTTTCTTGGACACTTCTTCCGGCAGTTTGCCGTCCTTATTTTCTTGGTCGGGCGGCGGAAAGGAAAAAATAATGTCAACTTTGGCCGGCAAGGTTTTGAAAATGACATTTTCTTTGGTTATTTCTTCTTTGCCGGCGTTGATGTTGATGCTGACGAAACGGTCGTCCTCGGTGTAAGATATTTCTTTTGTCTCTATTTTGTTTTTCGGTATCAATATGGAAGTGGAGAAAACGGCAGACGCGCCAGTTCCAGAAGGAAGAATGGCCGCCCATTTTTCCGCGAAATCCTTTTGTCTTTCGGGGTATGAATGAACAGGCAATCCAGTGTTTCTTATCGCCGCCGCAAGCGCCTCTTGGGCCAAATAAACTTCTTCCGCCGCTTCATCATTTGAGACAACGGCAAAAGACCCGATGTTGGCGCAAATTTTTCTTATTTTTTCTTCTTGCTCGGGAATCATAAAGCGTTTATGCTCCATTCCTAGCATGACTTGGAACTTGATTCAACTATAATAAAATAATGCCCAGAAAAATTTGCCGGCATTGCGATCCGATCATCAGCCATCCGTGGCATTTTTCGGAACGGGCGGGAAGTTTTTTGTTTCCGCTGAAACGATTTTTAACGCCGGCCCGGCAACGGTTGGAAAACAAGTTTCCCAAACTTATTTCCAGCCTTCATAGAATTGTTTTATACAATTTGTTCAGAGCGTTTCTGATTGTCCGGATATTGAAAGAAGCCGACATTGCGGATAACGACGAAACCGTCTCCAACAGAACTCTTGTCGTTGCCAGAGAGGCGGCCAAAAGAGGAATTGTCGTCAAGTCTTTTAAATTTTTAGGCAAAGAGACCACGAACTTTTTCTCCATAAAAATAAAAAACAAAAAAATATTTTTTGAGGTTTTGCCCACCGAAGAAATAGCGAAAATCACTAAGATAGATTTTGACGACAAGTATGAATTTAAACTGATTTTACAATCCGCCAATTTGCCCCGCGCGGAAGGAGAGCGTTTTAGCAAAATTAAGCCGGCGCTCGCTTACGCCAAGAAACTGGCGTTTCCTTTGGTTGTCAAGCCGAACAATAGTTCATTGAGCAAGCACATTACCTGCGATATCCAAAACGAGGCCGATTTGAAAAAAACGATTCGCATCGCTCAAATAATCAATCCGTATTTTATCGTGGAAAAATTTATCAAGGGCGATACGCACCGCATTACCTTGGTTAATCACAAAATGGCGGGGTGCTGTATGCGGGAGGCGCCAAATGTTACAGGCGATGGAATTCATACTATGGCGGAGTTGATTGAAATAAAAAACAGGCATCCGTGGCGGGGAGAGGCTCATCAGAAAAATTTTACTCTGCATAAAATTGCCGCAGATGAAAACGCGCGGTCTTTTCTGGCCAAGCGGGGGCTAACAATTGAAACCGTTTTACCGGAAGGATCAAAAGCGTATTTGCGGGACAAAATTATTTTGAAATGCGGCGCGGATATCCACGACAAAACCGACGAAGTTCATCCTGATAACACCGCGCTTTTCCAAAAAGTTTCCCGCCTTTGCGAGGCTCCACTTATCGGCTTGGACTTCATCTGCCAGGATATTTCCCGCCCGTATCATCAGCAGGAATGCGCCATTTTGGAAGCCAATTCCTTGCCCTACATTGACATGCACCATTATCCCGTTACAGGCAAATCTAGAAACGTCGCCGGCTTGATTATGGATTATGTAAAGGAGGCAGATATTTAAAATAGCGACAAAAGGCTGTTTTGTATCTGCCTTTTGTTGTATTTAAATTGCCGACTGATTGACGGCAAGTTTATCTTAAGATAAACTTGATTTATTATGAAAAATTCAATAATAGGGCTTAAAGATTTAAGGGAAAATATGGATAATTATATTTCTCAAATTGAAAAAGGGAAATCTTTTATTGTGGTGAGAAAGTCAAAACCTGTTTTCAGATTGGCTCCGTTGGATGTGTGGGGCGATGAAGGGGCGTGGGAAAGGATTATTGATTTTGCAAAGATTAAAAAGGGAGGAGTGCCGTTGTTTTCGCATCAGAAAAGGAGAAATAAGAATAATTTACAGAATTGATGAGAATAAGGAAGTGTTTTTATTAAGCATTGAAAGAAAAAATGACAATACTTATAAATTTTTATGAAAAAGTTTGTTTCCAATAACGCAGAAGAGTTAAATAAAATTGCCAAAGATTTGGCCGTCAACCTAATGTCAAGGTCTCGCCTTGACATAGGCGGGGGCGCTTTGGTTTTAGCTTTGATTGGAGATTTGGGAAGCGGGAAGACGACTTTCGCGCGCACGTTCGCCGAAGGATTGGGTGTGAAAGAGAAAATAAAGAGCCCGACATTTATAATTTTCAGAAAGTCAAAAATACCCGCCTCGCCGGCGGGCAGGGAAAATAAAGGGTGGCGGGAAAAAGGTTTTTTATATTTTTATCATTTTGACATTTACAGAATTCATAACGAAAAAGAAATTTTAAATCTTGGCTGGGAAGAAATAATTTCCAATCCGAAAAATATCGTTCTGGTGGAATGGGCGGACAAGATAGAAAATATTCTGCCGAAAAATTGCGTAAAAATAAATTTCAAACACTTGAAAGGGGATAAAAGAGAGATGGAAATTGACCAGGCTTTCCAAAAAGTTTCACGGTTAAAGAATAATTAAACTGTGGTAGAATTGAGTTAATGCCTGAAACCAACCGCAAAATTCTTGTTCTTTTGGACGCTCACGCGATATTGCACAGGGCGTTCCACGCCTTGCCGGATTTTACTTCGCCCGATGGCGAGCCGACGGGAGCGCTTTACGGTTTTACCGCTTTTTTGATAAAAGTTATTCGCGAGCTGAAGCCGGATTACATAGCCGCCGCTTATGATCTCCCCAAGCTGACTTTTCGGCACATCGCTTACGAAAACTACAAAGCTGGGCGGGCAAAAATGGACGACAGTTTGGCGAAGCAGATAAACCGTTCCCACGACATTTTAAAAGCCTTTAATATTCCCGTTTACAGCGCGGAAGGTTTTGAAGCGGATGACATTTTGGGAACAATCGCAGAGATGGTTCAAAAAAATTCAGAATGGGAAAAAAGCGTAAAAACAATTATTGCCTCCGGCGATATGGACACCCTTCAGCTTATAAAAGATGACAATGTGGTTGTCTACACCCTTAAAAAAGGAATAAACGAAACGATTATCTATGATGAAAAGGCGGTGTCAAAAAGATATGGTTTCGGACCGGAATTGATAGTTGATTACAAGGCGCTCAAAGGCGACCCGTCGGACAATATTATCGGCGTCAAAGGCATAGGAGAAAAAAGCGCCACCGAGCTAATAAAAAAATACGGCGGGATTGAAAATATTTTTGCCAAACTGAAAGAAGGAAAAATTGAAGCCAAGCCGAGAGTCATAGAACTGCTCAAAAGGGGGGAAGAAGAGGCGCAGTTCAGCAAGACTTTGGCGGAAATAAGAAGAGACGCGCCGATTGATTTTTCTTTGGAAAAAATTTCATGGAAAGAAAAGTTTTATAAAGAAAAGACTAAACCGATTTTGAATGAACTCGGATTTAGAAGTTTGGCGGATCGGCTGAACAGAGAAAACAAAAAAAGCATCGAAGTCGGACAAGAAAAAAAAACCAAAGAAACCAAAAATGAATCGGCAAAAGAGATGAAAACAAAGACGATTGTTTCTGACCAAATTATGGACAACATTGAAAAGCCGCTGATTAAAATTCTTTCCGAGATGGAAAATCGCGGAGTGCTCCTTGATGTGAATTATTTGAAAAAATTGTCGGAAGAAAAACACAAAGAATTAAACGAACTTGAGAAAAAAATATGGAAATTGGCCGGGCAAGAATTCAATATAAATTCTCCAAAACAAATGGGCGAAGTTTTGTTTGTTAAACTCGGTCTTGGCGGAGCGAAGCCCAAAAAAACGGCCACCGGCGCTTACTCCACCAATATTTTCCAGCTCGTTAAGCTCAAAGGAACCCATCTGATAATTGACGACATAATGGAGTACCGCGAAGTTTCCAAACTTGTTTCCACTTATATTGACGCCTTGCCTCAATTGGCGGATAAAAACAATCGTCTTCATACCTATTTTGATTCTTTTGGCGCGGCAACAGGAAGACTTTCTTCGCAAAATCCGAATTTACAAAATATTCCCAAAAAAACCGAAAGAGGCAAGGAAGTAAGAAAAGCTTTTGTCGCCGACAAAGGTTTTGAGCTGGTTGCTTTTGATTATTCGCAAATAGATTTACGATCGGCGGCGATTTTAAGCGGGGATAAAAATTTGGCGGAAATTTTCCAAAAGGGCGATGATGCGCATGCTTTAGCGGCCGCAAAAGTTTTTGGCGTCAAGCCGGAAGAAGTAACGGCGGAAATGAGGAGAAAAATAAAAGTGATAAATTTTGGCGTGCTGTATGGAATGGGCATCAATGCGTTGCGGCAAAATCTGGGAGGAACGAGAGAGGAAGCGCAGAAGTTTTACGGCGAGTATTTCAAAAATTTCAGCGGCTTGAAAGAGTATATAGAAAAAACAAAAAAATTCGCCAGAGAAAACGGCTGGACAGAAACATTTTTCGGCCGGCGCAGATATTTTCCGGAAATAAATTCTTCCGCCGGATTCTTGCAAAAAGAAGCGGAAAGAATGGCGGTCAATATGCCTATTCAAGGCACCACGGCTGATTTTATAAAATTGGCGATGGTGCGGGTAGATAAAGCGCTGGAAGAAAAGGGATTGAAAGATAAAGTTTTTATGCTTTTGCAAATCCACGATGAATTGCTTTTTGAGATTAAAAAAGATGCGGCAGTAAAAGCCGCGCCGGTTATAAAAAAAGCGATGGAGAGCATTTACCCGTTAAAAAAAGAAGATGAGAGCCTTGTTGCTGAACAATACAGAAACCTAAAACTGCCGGACATTCCAATAGAAGTTAATGTGGAAATCGGGGACAATTGGGAAGAAATGGAAATTTATAAATAACTTTATGTTTTATATTCTTCATGGCCAAGACACATACAGAAGCAAGGAGAAGCTCAATGAGCTTGTTTCGCATTTTAAGACCAAAGTTTCCGATTTGGGGTTTTTTAGAATTGAGGGAGAAAATTTCAGCGAGGCGGAGTTTAAAGAATTGTTAAGAGGGAAGACTTTGTTTGAGAAAAAATACGTGGTTGTCTGCGAAAGAGTTTTGGAAAATAAAGAAGCGTTAAATTTCATCTTAGGCAGTTTGGATGATTTGGCTAAGACAGACAATATGTTTCTTTTTTGGGAAGAAGAAATTGACGAGAAAATTTTGGAGGAATTTAAAAAGACGGCGTATAAAGTCCAAGAATTTAAACCGCTTGATAGCGTCAAGTTGAAAGCGTGGTTTGCGTCCAAAAAAATTCCGGCAAATATCGCTTCCGAGATTATAAAAAAATGCGGTTCGGATTTGTGGCGCGCGTCAAAAGAGATAGAAAAGTACGCGCTTGGCGGTTTAACCGCCAAGCAAGAAACTGATGCGCCATATAATCCATTTGCCGTCTGCGACGCTTTCGCGGAGAAAAATAAGGCCAAAGCCTGGACGATTTATCAGCAAGCGTTAAGGCAAGGCATTCCGGCGGAAGAAGTGTTTTTTAAAATTCTTTGGCAGATAAAAAATTTGTTGCTGGTGAAAAAGTTGATAAGCGCCGGCATTGATAATATGATAAAAGAAACAGGGTGGCACGCTTTCGTGGCCGGCAAGGCGATAAAAGCGGCGCAAAAATTTTCCGAACAAGAGCTGATAAATTATTCTTACGAAATGCTGAAAATTTATCACGAAAAAAGAAGAGGGGAATCGGAATTGCCGATAGAGTTTGAAAAACTATTGATTAATTAAAAATTAAAATTAAGGTTTACTTGCTATCGCTGGTAAAGTCTAATTTTGTTTTTTTTATTCTATCTTGTCAATCCTTCTTTTGTATTTTTCTCCGTTGGAAAATGGAGTAATCAGCCAAGTCTCAATAATTTGTTTGGCCAATTCAAAATTTATTTCATCGGCGGGAAGAGATAAAACATTGGTGTCATCGTGTTCGCGGGATTGTTTGGCGGTTGCGACATCGTCCGCCAAAGCCGAACGAACACCGTGGAATTTGTTGGCGGTAATATCCACCCCCACTCCCGATCCGCATATCAGCACGCCTTTGTTTTCATCAGGTTTCTCCGCCACTTTTTGAGCCACCAATTTGGCGAAGTCGGTGTAGTCGTCGTTGGGGTCGTAAGCAAAATTACCCATATCTTCAAATTGATATTTTTTTTCCGCCAGAAACTTTTTTGTTTCTTCTTTGAGTTGGAAACCGCGATGGTCGGCGCCTATATAAATCATAGCGTTATTTTAATGTATTTTGGCAAAAAAAACAGCGCGCTAAATTTTGCGGTGCCGTTGGTTGCGCGGGATGTTTACACAACCAAACTTTTTTTCGCAAAATTTTCGCGCGCTTTTAATTAGTCTTCATCCCTGATTAATTTATTTGGGTCTGGCCATGGTTCGTTAAAATTCCTCTTTGAAATGTAATTTCCTAAAAAGGGTTTATCGGCCTCATCATCACATTCATACTCAATCGGCGGTTCAATCAACCTAATTTTTTTGTCAGACATAATTTCCCCATTTTTTTAAAAGTTTAATGATTTAAATTAAAGATCTGTTTACATTAAAAATACACCACTTTTGAAAAAGTTGCAACAGGTTTTTGTGTTTCATGTAATTGCCTCCACGAGGATTCGAACCTCGGACCATCTCCTTAAAAGGGAGCTGCTCTACCACCTGAGCTATGGAGGCAAAACTAAATCAACTTGGAACATTTGCTAATTTTAATCTATTTTTTAAAAATTTTCTACCGAAACCTGTTTTGAAATACTTCTCTCTTTCTATTGCCATTTTTTCATCCAAACAGGCTTCGTAATAGATAAGTTTTATTGGCAACCTGTTTTTTGTCGCAATAACCAACCCTTCGTTATGTTCCTTAATTCTATTTTTTAGATTTGAACTAAAACCAACATACAAACAATTATCCTTTTCACTTTTTAGTACATAAGTATAAAACATATTATTGGGGAACCCACCTGACCCGCCCGCCATCGCAAGCATGAGCTTGCTCAGGCGTTGCGGGCGGGGCTAACGAGGCGTAAACTATAAAGGCAAATCAAAGGCGAATAGTCCCGGCCCCGTTAACATCAAAGAAACGGCAATAGCCAGTTTTATAAGCCTTTCGGTCCAAGAGCGAGGATGTTGCCCCCTGGTTATGATTGAATTGACTATTATTATAAGCGATACGGCGATTGCGGCGGCTTGAGTGAATAGGCCGATAATAAGAAAAATTCCGCTTAGAAAAACAATTCCGCCCAAGATTCTTTGAAGCGCGCTTTGTGGCGAGATTATTTTTCCGAATCCATGTTTTATAAGGGGAATGCCCAAAGCGATTCTCAATATAAAAGGAGCTAAAAACGAAAAATTGAAAAGTTCCGGAAATAAACTGGGCATTTTCGCATTATAACCTCAGTAGGACACAGAGTCAATAATATTATTTTTGTCATCGTAAAGAGTGATGACTTCCCGGGATTTTTTCCACAGTTCTTCATTTCTTCCCAAATAGATTCGCCACTCCGGAACATAGAAATTAGCGTCGTCTTTGTGTTTTTCCGCGCATGATTTGTAATTGGCGTTTTGTGTTATGTAGTCCTGACACGAAGAAGAAAGTCCGGAATCTTTGTATGGGATGGAAATTACCGTCTTGCAAGCCGCGATTTTTTCTATGTAATTAAAACATTTGTCGTCGCTGTCTATGTTTTTTGGCAAATCCTCATCTCGCAAAAACGGGCAGTTTGCGTTTAAATTTGGAGAAAACTCATGAAATTGCTCAAAGTAGCCGGCGCACTTGTTGAGCTTAAAATTTGTTCCGAGGGGGCTTTTTCCTGTTATGATGACAGCTTTTTCTCCCGGCTTTAGATAAATATCCTCTTGCGGCTGGCTGTTGACTTCGGCGTAGACAAAGGAAGATCCTCTGCCGATTGCAATATCAAAATTGCCCTTGCCTTTCAGTTTCCAGCCGGTTATTTTCATCGGGCTTTTGTTTTTTTTGTCCGCTTTTATTTCTACGTATTCCTGATTCGGGCCTGTTTCTCTGGCTCTTCTTTCTTTGAGCGCTGCAAAGTCCGGTCTTGTTGAGCTTTGGCTGGAGGAACCGGCTTGTTTAACGGAAATATTTTTAGTTTTTGTTTTTGGTTGTTCCGTTTCATCAATCGGGACTTTCTTGCCGAGAACTTCCACCACTTCTTTTTTTGCTTTCTGCTCTCCTTTTTGTTGCGGCCTGTTTAAGAACCAGCCGCTTTTTGCCGATGGCCGCAACGGTCCGCCGGTGAAAAGCCAAACAAAAGCCAAAATAACCATAATTAAAATAAAAGCCCTCAAATCCTTCATCGCATCCATAAGTATTTACAGTTTATCGCAATTATAATCTTGTGTCTATCAAACGACTTACGGTGTCGTTTGATACAAATAATTGATATTTATGATACGATTAAAACCGCTTAAAATAAGGATATTTTGATAATTATTTCAAAAAATGATGCGATTGGGGTTATTTTATGATACAAAAAGGCTTGACAAACAACTTAATTTGTGCATAATGAATGTAGATTTTGATAATTCAAGCTTGATTCTAGCTAATCGGGTTTGATTCTTTAACAATCGCCGGCTAGGGCGGAGAGGGTAAGTTGGAGAAAAATATGAAAATATTAGCAATAGCGGACTATTTTGATTTACTTAACGGTTGTGGCGGTTCTGATGATGAGAATTTTTCTGGGGCAAAGGGTGCTGAAGTTGCAGGTGTTGTTAAAAAGATTTATAAGTCTGGAATGGTAAAAGTTGATTTTGGTAATTGGGCAGGGGTAGTAGAAATTCACAAAGAAAATCTGGTGTTGAGGATAGACACAACAAGAGAATAACTTATTGAATTGAACTTTTACTTGGAAAGGATAAGAAAATGAGAGATAGCAAGGAAGTATTTGCACAGATAGAAAGAGAGATTTTTAATGCAGAAAAAGCAAAGGTTGGTAATTGTAATTTTACTGCAAAAGATGTGTTTTGCTGGAAAGATAAGAGGTTTAAGAAAAAGAAAGGACTGAAGAAAATTTTTTGTTTCATATGTTCTTTGTTTTATACGCCTGCGCAAAACAAACAAAAATTTCTTGAAAAAGAAAGATCTATTTTAAGGATTATTAAAGAATATAGTCCTAAAATAAAGGAACAGTGTATAAATTACGAGAAGTATTTTTTTCAGTGGGAGCGGGAAAATAAATCCGGGGGAAATAATCAGTGGGCAATAAAAAAAGAAAGGGAAGCTCTTGAGAACACAGATGTGTTATACAAAGAAGAAAAAGAAAAAATAGAAATCATAAATGAAATGATTGAATTTATTCATCCGATGAATAAAAGGCTGATTGCGGCACGTGAAGGGTGGGTATCGTTAGAAAATAGTTTAGAATACCGCGATTTTTTAGAGTCATTTTTTAGCGAAAGGATAAAAAAGTTGGAATCTAGATAACTTCTGACTACTACACCCACAGAGATCGCAAGACCCTTATTTGTTCAAAATAAGGGTCTTTTTTTATCATTTCTGGTGAACCGGGCAGAAATGCGCCGAGCGGCCGCCGACTTTAAGGCGGGCGATAATTCCGCCGTCTTTCTTTTGGCACTTTTCTCCTTCCAATCCGTAAACATAAAGCATTTCTTGGTATCCTCCCTTATTGCCGGAAGGGTCGCGGTAGTCGGAATCGGATGTGCCTCTGGCTTCAATCGCTTTCTTTAAAATTTTTTTGGTAGAACTGAAAATTTTTTCCAATTCTTCGCGAGTCAAAGACGAAACTTGTCTTAAGGGATGAATTCCGGCCAGCCATAATATTTCATCGGAATAAATATTGCCGATGCCGGCAAAAACGGATTGATCCATCAAGACCGTTTTTATTTTCCCTTTTTTGCCAGCCAGCCCCGCCGCAAGCGGGGCAAGCCGTTCTTGGAATTTATTAAAATCAAAATCTGGGGTGGTCGGATCGGGGCCTAAATTATTGATATCTTCCAGTTCGCTTAATTTGCCGGTCGGCCAAAGCAAAACCTTGGCGAATTTTCGCAGGTCGCTTAAGGCTAGTTGTTTCCCTTTGGATAAATTAAAAACAAGGTGAATAAAGCGGTTTTGGGGGTCGTCCCTTATCGCCCCCGCTTCCTTGCCCATCCATCTTGCCCCGCCCGCAACGGGCGGGGTTACCAGTTCCCATTTGCCGTAAAGAAAATGCCCGGTCATTTTCTGGTGGACAAGAATTGTTTTTCCTCCGCTTAAATCAATGAGAATATTTTTACCCAATCTTCGGACAGCTAAAATTTTTTCGCCGATAACTTCTTTTTTGAAATTTTCAAAAGAGCAATTTTTGAACATCTTTTTCCAGTCAGTCTCAATATCCATGATTTTCAGCCCCGGCAAAATTTTTCGCAGGTCGCTTACGATTGTTTGCACTTCTGGCAGTTCGGGCATAAATTTCAATCTTTAAAATAAAATTATTTCCCTAGCATCTTCAGCGCTTCTTTGATTCTGGCGTTGACGCCGTTGATACTGTCGGGGATTTTTTTAATCGCTTCGCGCGCTTCGGCGGGGGAGTAGCCTAGAGATTTCAGCGCCTCCATCACATCTTGCTCGTCTTTGAAGGTGGCGCCGGCGGATTCGTCCAGCTTGCCCATTTTATCCCGAAGCTCAACAATAACTCTTTCGGCTATTTTCTTTCCTATGCCGGAAACTTTGGTCAGATAGGAAATTTCTCCGGAAGCGATAGCCTTTTTTATCGTATCCAAGGGGGCGATGCTCAATATGCCCATAGCCGATTTTGGTCCAATTCCCGATATTTGGATTAAAGTTTCAAAAAATTCCAATTCCGGGTACGATTCAAAACCGTACAATTCCAAAGTGTCTTCTTTGACCCGCAAATGCGTCCACAGGCTAGCCGTATCGCCCGATTTTCTCAATGTGTCGGGCAAGGCATGCACTTTATAGCCCAATCCGTTGGCGATTATCGTCAGAAATTTATTGCCTCTTAATTTAATTTTCCCTTCAATATAAGAAATCATCGGTTTTTCAAATAGTCTAAAATTTTAATAACATCATCATCGCGGTCTTTGCTTTTTAAAATAATTACGGCGATTTCTCTTGAGTCTGTTTCAGCCGGAGGCAGAGAAAATATACCGGCGAAAGTTTTTCCGGCGCTGTCCGTATAACCGGTCTTTCCTCCCAAAAAGTTTTCCAGACCGGAAAACTTGTCGCCGTTGGCCCATTTTTTCATACCCTCTTCAAATTCTTTTTTTCTGGTGATGTCCAGTATTTGTTTTTTGTTTTTAAAAATATAAGAAATTAAACCGAAGAGGTCTTCGGGTGTGGAGATATTTTTGGAAGACAGGCCGCTGGAATCGGCAAAAAAAGTTTTTGGCATTCCGATGGATTCAGTCCTTCCGTTCATATGATTTATGAATTTTTTTGTCCCAATATGGCCGGCCAAAGTTTTGGCGGCGGCGTTGCTTGACTCCAAAAGCAGGGGATACAAGAGACTGCTTGTGGATATCACTTCTCCTTCAGACAAACCCCTGATGCTCGGGTTTTCTCCGACAAGAGCTTCAGGCGGAACGATGGCGACTTGCGACTGGTCAATCGTTTCCAGAGAAACCAAAGCGGTCATCAGCTTGGTGATGGAAGCCATGGGGAATTGCTTGGATTTATTTTTTTCAAGGATAATTTCGCCAGTTTGAATGTCGGCCGCCAAATATCCTTCGGCCGACAAGGACGGTTTTTTAATAGTTGTTTTTTCAACAACGGAATAAGGAAGCGGTTCGGCCTCATAAATAAAAGTCGTTCCGGCGCTGGCGATGTAGCGGCGGGCGGTTTTGGCGGCCGTGGCAGTCGCTGAAGAAGCCGTTGTTCCGATTAAAACAGCCGTAGCCGTCCAAAATAGGTAAGATAAAAATGAGTGTTTTTTCATTGGGCGTATTTCTGTCGTTATTCTACCATCCTTGCGTTTTTAAAAAAAGACGCTATGATTGGAAAATAAAAATATGCCGATAACATCATCAGCCAAAAAAGCCCTAAGGCAGTCTTTCCGAAAGAGAGATTTTAACTTGAAAAGGCTCAACGAAATGAAAGCCGCTGTTAAGACTGTCCGAAAATTAAAAACGGAAAACAAAGACGAAGCTTTAAAACAATTATCATCGGCTTATAAAGCCATAGACAAAGCGGCCAAAAGGGGCGTCATCAAAAAAGGCGCCGCCGACAGGAAGAAGTCAAGATTGACCAAGTTCTTAGGAAAGTAAACTTAATTCAGAAAAAATAAAATATTAACCGGGCAACCAACCGACTTTTATATCCTTAAAGATGAGTCTGTCAATAATTATAACGGAATCATTACCGTTTTCTTCGACAAAACGCGCATCTTTCAGGATTACTGTCGCAGTGTAATTTCTGTTCCATCTTGGCTGAGTTTCGTCAATATCCGAAATGGATATTGTTGCTTTTCCGCTTTTTCCAATCAACTTTTTAGATTTAGGCTGATCAGGGTCCAAAGCATCGTTACAATACGATCTTGCTATCTTATCTCCAACAAGAATTTCAACATTCAAACCATCAGACTTCCCAATTTCAAAAGTTTTTTCTGTGGACGAAAAATTGAGTTTTTCTTTTTTCGCAGAAACGGAAATACCCGCAGTATCATCTTTATTAATCTTATAGACAAAAATATTCCCGCAACCTCGGCCAGTTTCTTGAAATGAAATGTTAGCAGGCGCTTTTGGAGCCGGAGAAAAGATATTCGTTTTTCTTGCCGCAAAAAAATACCCGAACACTGCCGCCAAACCGACGATAACTGTAAAAAGAATAATTTTCGCTGTTTTATTCATTTGATTAAAAAATTTTCTTCCCCCCAATTAAAATATGCTATGCGTTCTAACTAATTCAAGAATATCGCGCCAGAAAAGGGAAGTCAATTTTGTCTCTATTGTACCAAGTTAGAACCTATTTTCAAAACAAAATTAGGGAACTCATCGGCTTTTTTGAAGCCAACATGCGGGACGTGCGAAGCGCGTCCCAATGGTTTCCGCCTGAATTTCAGCCTTCGCCCCGATGAATGCGCTTAATGCTCAATTCTTGAATTAGTCCGAACGCATTTCGCCGCCTGCGGCGGCGAGGAATTCCCCCCGCGAAAATTCGGAAAGGCGGCGGAGCCGCACCGCTGACAATTTCAAGTTTTTCTTTGGTGGCATTCAATTCAAAATTTGCAAATCAAATACGAATGTATTTTATGATAAGTTTAAGAAAAAATCAAAAAAGAAAAGGGTTCCAAGCGAAGTGTGTCCGCGAGGAACCCTGTGAACATCTGTGCCGCTTTCCGTTAGCGGACGAAGTCCTGTGTGAGGTTGACGGCAGTTGCCTGAAAAACGTCCGCGTACTTCTGCACTTCCTCCTTGACGATGTCGAGAAGGGAGTGGTCGAAGACGGCGCAGTTGATTTCCTTCTTGCCGTACGCGCCGCCGTAGAACCCGGGATTGATAGCGAACAGGTTTCGGTACTGCTTGCGCGGGATGATGCCGAGCCAGTAGGTCTTGCGAACCTCGACGATGTAGAAGAACGGGTGATGTCCCGGAATCCACATTTCGGGGTACGGCTCGTAGTGCTGGACTTCGAGCGGGTTCGTGAACTGCGATTGACCACGCTCGCGGATACGGTTGAGGGCATCCATCAACGCTCGCTGTTGAGTGTTCTCACCGACGGTCTCTTTGAACTCTGCCATATTGTCCTCCTTTTAAAGAACGGTTTACTTCTATCCAAGCACCATGCTTGGATTTCCTGCTATCCTATCATAATAGAACTTCTGTGTCAAGAGCAACAAAAAATCTGCAATATTGCGGTTTTTAGATTCTTGACTCTTTGGATTAAAAAATTTTCTTCCCCCCCCAAAAATGCGAAGTCGTGAATTCGTTTTTACCCCCAAAATTGAATACGAATTAGTCGCCGAGCGAAGCGAGGCGAACCAAAACTCTTTGACTTTTCCTTTATGGTGCAGTATTCTTGAATTAGTCCGAACGCATTTCGCCGCCTGCGGCGGCGAGGAATTCCCCCCGCGAAAATTCAGAAAGGCGGCGGAGCCGCACCTCTGACAATTTCAAGTTTCTCTTTGGCGGCATTTAATTCAGAATCCGCGGAGCGAATACTAAATGTAAATACATTCTATGACAAATTTCGGAAAAAATCAAAAAGAAAAGAGCTCCAAGCAGAATTGGTATCTGCGAGGAGCCCTGTTGGAAACGAAGCGGTTAGGACGCGAACTTCTTCTTCCAGTCGTCCGTGAATTTGTGGACGACTTGGTGGATGGCACCAACATCGCCTCGCAAACCATCGAGCGCTTGGCCGATGACGTAGCGGGCGAAGTTATCGCGGTCTTCGCCATTGAACGCCTCACCAGTGTTCACGTCCGGCTGGTAGCCATGCTCCGCAAATATCTTGAGCACTTCTCCCTGATTCTTCACAACGCCGATGTGGTCGCTTGGGTCTTGAAATTCACAAATCCAGTCAAGCACCGCCTCTTGGTTTGCGAAGTCGAGATTCGGCAACTGCTCCATCAGAGCGTCAGCCTTCCGTTGCGCTTCTTGCTTGCGTTCCTCACTCTCACGAGCCGCGCGCTTTCCTTCCGGCGAAGTTCGGTATTTTTCGGAGGCTTCAGCAATCTTGGTCTGGAAACCACTAACGATATCCTCGGCAGTCGAGTCTTCGGTAGCCGTGAGCTCGATGTCGTTGAATTTCGCCGTTACGCTTCCCTTCGTTTCCTTCGCCAGAGCAATCATTCGCTCGGCGGTTGTGCTGACGTTTTCACCAGCCATCGGTTCGTAGGTATTCATCGGTTGCTCCTCTTTCCTTTCCATTTTTGGTCCTTTTTCCATAGATTTTTTATTGTGCGAACTACTGACTATGCTAACAGATTATTGTTATCCAGTCAAGGTTCGCGGTTAATTTATAAATTTTCGACTTTTATGATTTTGATTAAAAAATTTTCTTCCCCCAAAATTAAAATATGGTTCGAGCCGATGTTTTTCTCCGGGTTCTTTTGCGGTTTTGAGCGGTGCGGCTCCACCGCCTTTCCGAATTTTCGCGGGGGGATTTTTTCAGCAAAATGCGTTCGGACTAATTCAAGAATACTGCACCAGAAAGGAAATTGCAAGCAAGAGAGGCGAACCAAAACTCTTTGACTTTTCCTACGTGGTGCGCCCGGCAGGAGTTGAACCTGCGACCTCTTCCTTCGCAGGGAAGCGCTCTATCCACTGAGCTACGGGCGCGTTAACGGGGCAAGCAGGGCTTACCGCCGTTTTCAATATATGGTCTAGCTCGCCTTTTTTCAAACAGAATCTAAAATTTCAAAGCCCTGGCGATGACGGCGACAAGAGATTCTTCAATCTTTTTTTCTTTAACATATTGCAAAAGGTATCTTCTTATCTGCTCTGGGTCGGCGTTGCCAAGCAATATTACCGTGTGGGCGGAAAAAGTTTTTTTTGATTCCAATATCAGCTCTTTTTTGACCGGCGGGTCATAGGATATCCAGAAATGATCAATACTGTCGTAATTTAAATGTCTGTTTCCCGACGACACGCCCCCGGAGTTTATTTCGTGAACTATCATTCTCGGCCTTCTGGCTCCGTAAAGCCCGACGGAAAATCCGGCCAGAACGGCAAAAACGGCGAATAAAAAATTATGCAAAATAACGGCCGCCAAAACAAGAGCGGCGGTGATTATGCCCAGCGCCCAATACCATTCGGGGTTTTTTTCGTGGAATTCGTGTTCCGGCGCGTTCCATCTTATCTTTGAAGGGATGTTGTCCATATTTACTATATTTTACCTTACTATAATATATTATAAACAGCAAAAAGTCATTATGGAAAAATTTTACTTGACCACGCCAATTTATTACGCCTCCGGAAAACCGCACATCGGGCATAGTTTTGCCGCGGTGTTCGCCGATGTTGTCGCCCGGCGGCAAAAATCAAAAGGCAAAGATGTTTTCTTTTCAGCCGGACTGGACGAGCACGGCTCAAAAATAGAAGAAAAGGCAAAAAAAGAAAACAAAGACCCGCAAAAATTCACGGACGAAATCGCCCAAAGCTATTTAAGCGCATGGAAAAATCTAGGGATAGAATACACCGATTTTATCAGAACCACATCCCTGAAGCATAAAAACGGCGTTTTGAAATTCGTTAAAAAATTATGGGATGCCGGCGATATATATGAAGGGGAGTATGAAGGCTTGTATTGCGTCGGGTGCGAAAATTTCGTGCTGGAAAGAAATTTGGTGGACGGCTTGTGTCCCGACCACCTTGCTGCGCCGCAAAAAATAAAAGAGAAAAATTACTTCTTTAATCTAAAAAAATACTTGCCGGAAATAAAAAAGAAAATAGAAAAAGAAGAACTGAAAATAATTCCCGACAGCCGGAAAAATGAGACGCTCGCAATGATAGAGTCCGGGGTTCCCGATTTTTCCCTCACTCGCGAAAGTCTTCAGTGGGGAATACCTTTTCCTTACGGCAAAAACCAAACTATTTATGTCTGGGCGGAAGCGCTTATGAATTACGCCACTGTTTTGGATTATCCCGACGGGGAAAACTTCAAAAGATATTGGCCGCCGGATTTGCATATTATCGGGGCGGAAATAAATAAATTTCATACAATTTTTTGGCCGGCGATGCTGATATCGGCCGGTTTGCCTCTGCCGAAGGAAATTTTTATCCACGGCCTTTTTACCGTCAATGGGCAGAAAATGAGCAAGACGATAGGTAACATCATTGACCCGATTGAGCTGGCGGAAAAATTCGGCGCGGATGCGGCGCGATACCTTTTATTGTCGCAATTTCCCGCTTCGGAACACGGCGATGTGAAAGCCGAAGAGTTCGCGCGAAAATACAACAGCGATTTGGCCAATGGAATTGGCAACCTGCTTGAAAGGTCTTTCACAATGATGATTGATTATCGCGGCGGCATTCTTGACGCTAAAAAAGGCCTTGAAGAAAAAATAAAATTATCGGCTGAAAAAACCGAAAAAAACTACGAGAATAATTTTGAGAACTATAAATTATATGAAACATTGGCGGATATTTTCGCTTTCATCAAAAAAATGGATGTCTACATAAACAGAGAACAGCCGTGGACGCTGACTAAAAACAAAGACGAGAAATTGGATAAAGTTTTAAACACCCTTCTGTTCGGGATAGAAAAAATAATCGCATGGCTGGAACCGTTTATGCCGAGCAAGATGGCTCAAACAAAAAAATATTTTATCAAACTTAAAAAAGGAGAAATTGAAAAAGGCGACAGAATAGGATTGTTTCCGAGGGTGTAAAGTTATTCACAGTTTTGTTTTTCCCTTTAATTTTAAAACATAGATGTTACTATTTCATCAGTGGCAAACCGCTAAATTATTATCAGTTTAATTTTCCATTTTTTAATTTTTAAAATTGTTTAGAAATTTTAACCAAATGATTCCTCAAAAAGTTTTTTTCACCAAAGGGGTCGGGCGGCACAAAGATTATTTGCAGTCGTTTGAGCTGGCGCTTCGCGACGCAGGAATTGAAACTCAAAATTTAGTCACCGTGTCCAGCATCTTTCCTCCTGGATGCAGAAGGGTTCCCAAAGAAGAGGGGGTTAAATATATGAAGGCGGGTTCAATCAGATTTTGTGTGATGAGCCGAAACGCCACCAACGAGCCAAACAGGCTTATCGCCGCCTCGGTTGGCCTGGCCATACCAAAGGACAGCAACCAGTACGGTTATCTTAGCGAGCATCATTCTTTCGGTGACACGGAAGAAAAGGCCGGGGATTATGCCGAAGATTTGGCGGCAACGATGCTGGCCACGACTTTAGGCATAGAGTTTGATTCCAGCAAAGATTGGGATGAAAGAGAGAAGCAATACAAAGCCAGCGGAAAATTCATCACCACCTCCAATGTGACCCAGTCGGCCCAGGGGCACAAAGACGGATTATGGACGACGGTCCTTGCAGCGGCGGTATTTGTCTTGGATGGGGAACAGGCAACGGAGAATCAAAAAACGCCATCGCTAAATTGACGCGCGGTTTTTTTGACTGTTTGCCCTTATTTTTTTGGAAAAATTATAAATAGGGCATATATTTATTTGGCGGAAAATTGGTTTAAAATCTGCGATTGACCTTTTTCTTTGCCACTGATATTATAAAAATAATGAATACCATAACTATCCCTAAAAATTTAATAAAAACAAAAAGCGAAGATTTGGACAAGCGAGTTGAAGAAGCATTAAAGGAACATAAAAAAGAAAAAACGGAAAAATTAGAATCGTTTTTGGAGAAAGAATATTCTAATCTTCATAAATAATAAAAATATGGAGATAGTGCTTTCTTCGCGGTTTAAAAAATCTTTTCGGAAACTACATCCGCGCGTTCAAAAAAAAGCGATTGAAAAATCTGCTATTTTTAAAAATGAACCGTTTAATTTAAGGTTTGATACTCACGATATTTACGAGTAAATTTTATGGCGCATCAAATTTATTTGACGGAGGGGATAATTATGAAGAAAAGGGATTTTGGCGAAGCTGACAGATTATTTTGGATTTATACCGAAAAATTCGGAATGATAATGGCATCCGCCAAAGGCGTCCGGCTGGAAAAGTCAAAACTTCGCGGCAACTTGGATGTTTTTACTTGCGGAGATTTCGCCGTGATTTCTTCCAAAGATTTCTGGCGGCTGGTGGACGCGCGGGAGACAATCTCGCTGAAATTTAATCATAATTCGGCTGAACAGCCCAGCCTCATCGGCGGGCAAGTGAAAGTTTTTGCCAGAACGGCCAGTCTTCTGGCAAGGATGATAAAAGGGGAGGAAAGAAACGAAGAAATGTGGAAACAGTTAAAAATTTTATTTCTTAATTTATTTAAAAAAAATGTTGAAAAAAAAGATTTGAAAGATTTGGAAATAAAATCAACGGCGGCTATTTTGAAAACTCTCGGTTATATGGATGAAATACCAACCTCGGGATACGGCTTGGTGTCGGCCATAAATAGAGCCATAAAAGAAAGTATGTTATGATAAACAAGTTCATAAAGTCTATAAAGTCGAAAGTTTGTAAAGTTTATGGCTATGGATAATCTTGAAAAATTAAAGAAAAAATTATATCAAAAAAACCGAAAGTTTTCCGACCGGTTGAAAAGAGAAACTCTGCGCCAAGAAGAAAACGAAAACAGTCCATATTGGCAAAAAGAAGACACGGAAAAAAATGATGCGGGCGATTTTGCCGTACCCAAAAATAACACCTTCAAGCGCCTGAAAATTTTTCTTTATTTGCTCGTTGTCTTTGTTGTTTTGGCGGGCGGGGTGGCGGCTTACCTTATATATTCAGGGGGCAATATAGTTTCTTCTTCCAATGTCTCCATTGACGCCAACGGGCCAATTTATGTGGACGGCGGACAGTCGGCCAGATTTAATTTCACGATTAGAAACCAGAACAGCGTTTCTTTGGAAGCGGGCGACTTGATTTTTGATTTTCCGGCCAACACATATTCAGCCGAAGGCGCTTCTTTAACTCGCATCCGCATGCCTCTGGAAGATTTGGAGCCGGGAGCGGCAGTAAACAAATCCTTGGATATTGTTTTTTTTGGACTTGAGAACGAGGAGAAGAAAATAATCGCCAATTTGGAATACCGATTCGCGGAGTCCAACGCCACTTTCGTCAAAAGCAAAGATTATTCCGTCAAGATTTCCAAAGCTCCTCTAGGCTTGTCTTTGACCGCGCCGAAAAACGCCGTTTCCGGCCAAAAAATTTCCATTAAAGTAGCCGTTATTTCCAATTCTGAATCTACGGCCAAAAATTTAAAAATGGAAATGAAGTATCCGCCCGGCTTCAGGTTTGACGGCGCCGAACCTAACCCCAGCAAGGGCAATAGCGTCTGGACATTGGGCGATCTGGGTCCTTCGCAAAAAAGCGACATAACCGTGGAAGGGACGATTGAGGGGGAAAATTCCGAAGAAAGGACTTTCACGGCGGCCGTTGGAACAATAGGCGACGACGGCAACATCAAACCATTTGGAACAGCTTCGGAAAAAGTGACCATAAAAAAATCTCCGCTTAATTTGTCGGTTTCCATCAACGGGAAAGACGATTCCGCCAACACGGCTTATGCCGGAGAAATGATAAGAGTTGATTTGGGGTGGGTGAACAACCTTTCTTCAAGCATAAAGAATGTCCAAATTGAGTTAGAAATAAAAGGCGAGGCTTACGACCAAAGATCAGTATCCATAACCAAAGGAGCTTATAGAAGCTACGATAATAAGGCGGTCTGGAATTCTGCTAGTTTGAAAGATCTTATCTCCATCGCCCCGGGAAGCTCCGGGAAAGCCCAGCTCGGTTTTTCCATAAAAAACCCTTTGCCGATTTACAAGCAGGGAGACAAGGATTTTTCCGTCAGCGCAGAAGCGAGGATAATAGGCTTCGGGACATCCGATGAATTTGAGAATAAGCAAATAGAAGACAGCGCGAAAAAAGAAATAAAAATAGGTTCAAAGCTTCAAGCCGCGGGAAAAACTTTGCATTATTCCGGACCGTTCCAAAATTCCGGCGAAGTTCCGCCTAAGGTCGGCGCGGAAACAACTTATACAGTGGTTTGGTCATTGGCCAACAACGCCAATGATTTGGCGGAGGCTAAAATAACCGCTTCTTTGCCGCCTTATGTCAGCAAGGAAAGCTCGGTAAATCCGGAAGATTCCGATTTGCGGTTTGACGAAAAAAATGCCACGCTTATTTGGAATGTCGGAGAGGTACTGGCCGGAACGGGTGTAATAATGCCGGCCAAAGAGGTGTCTTTCCAAGTTATTTTTTCGCCCAATCTTACACAAGTGGGAGAAACGCCGATTTTGGTAAACAAAGCCCTTGTGGAAGCGCGTGACGCGTTCACCGATGAAAACATTTCCACCGAGATTCCGTCCTTGACCATACAATTAAGCGGCGACTCTCAAGCTAAAGGAGGCGACGATAAAGTAAGGGAATAAAACAATGGAAAACAAATTGGAAAAAATAATATCGTTGTGCAAAAGGAGGGGGTTTGTGTATCCGGGTTCGGAAATATATGGGGGGTTCGCCGGGACATATGATTGGGGCCCGTTAGGAACGGAGCTTCGAAAAAATGTGGTTAATCAATGGACGGAGACTATGCAATCGCATGACAATATGGCCATATTGGATTCCAGTATTTTTACCGCCGCGAAAGTTTGGGAAGCGAGCGGACACGTAACGGGATTTTCCGATCCTATGGTTGTTTGCAATCATTGCCACACTAAATTTCGGGCTGATCATTTACTTGATGTTATAGGGGTCGTAGCGGATGAAAAAATGACCGAAAAGCAGATCAATGCGATATTTGACGAAAATCGGGAGAAATTGCATTGTCCTGTTTGCGGCAAGAAAGACTTTGGTAAAGTGGTCGCCAAAAGCTTGCTGGCAACATCAACCCTTGGAAGATTTGAAGATGAAGATGAGGAGGTTTATTTGCGAGGAGAAACGGCGCAGGGAATTTTTATAAATTATAAAAACGTGCTGGCTTCCGGAATGTATTCCATTCCCTTCGGTATCGCCCAAGTAGGCAAGGCTTTCCGCAATGAAATAAGTCCGAGGCAATTTTTGTTCCGCAAGCGCGAATTTGAACAGATGGAAATGCAGTACTTTGTGTCGCCCAAAGAAGCTTCCGCAACATATGAAGAATGGAGAAAAGAACGGATGGCTTATTATGACCGTCTTGGAGTAAAAAAGGAAAAACTGCGTTGGAAGCGGCATGAAAATCTGGTTTTTTACGCCAAAGATGCGTGGGATATCCAATATGAATATCCGTTCGGCTGGAATGAGTTGGAGGGAGTGCATTATCGCGGCGATTATGATTTGAGTCAGCATCAAAAATTCTCCGGCGTTGACATGACTTATTATGACGAAAAGACTAAAGAAAGGTATATTCCTAATGTTGTTGAAACATCAGTAGGAGTTGATCGCACTGTTTTGATGCTTTTGGCGGATGCGTATGATGAGGATGAAATGAATGGAGAGACGAGAGTGGTGTTGAGATTCAAGCCGAGCATAGCGCCGGTGAAAGCGGCGGTATTTCCGCTTTTGAAAAATAAGTTGGAATTGGTGAATAAGGCCAGAGAAGTTTTTACAGAATTAAAAAAAGAAATCCGCCCGATAATGTTTGACGACAACGGCAACATCGGCAAACGTTACCGCCGCCAAGACGAAATAGGCACGCCGTTTTGCGTGACCATAGACTTTGACACTTTGGAAGATGATACTGTTACCGTTCGCGACAGGGATACGGGCAAGCAGGAAAGATATAAAATAAGCGAGCTGGCAAGTTTAATAAAAAAGAATATCAATAAATGATAAATTTTGAGAAAAAAGTTTTGGATAACGGGTTGAGGGTGGTTTTGGCCCCGATGAACAATACGGAAGCGGTAACGCTTTTGGTTCTAGTCGGTGTTGGCTCAAGATACGAGACGAAAAAAATCAACGGCGTTTCCCATTTTTTGGAGCATATGTTTTTCAAGGGCACCAAAAGCCGGCCGGAACCGGGGCAAGTTGTTAGAGATTTGGACAAAATAGGAGCCGACCATAACGCTTTTACCACCAAAGAAGCGACCGGATTTTGGGTCAAAAACTCCGCCAAAGATTTTGATGTCGCCTTGGATGTTGTTTCCGATATTTTGTTGGAACCGTTATTTAAAGAAGAGGAAATGGAAAAAGAAAGAAACGTTATTTTTCAGGAAATAGATATGCGCAACGACAATCCGCGCCTGAAAGCTCAAGAAAATTTGGAAAATATCGTTTTTGGCGACCAGCCCGTCGGCTGGGACATCGCCGGGAGCAAAAAAACGGTGGCGTCAATAAAAAGAGAAGACATTATAAACTACGAAGCGGAGAATTATCTTTCCGAAAATATGACGGTTGTGGCGGCGGGCAATTTTGACCAAGAAAAAGTTTTCGCCAAGATAAGCCGGGCGTTCAATCCGGTTAAAAAAGGGAAAAACAAGGATTTTATCAAAGCCAAAATATTTCAAAAAGAAACGCAAGTTAAAATTTTCAACAAAGAAACCGACCAAACTCATCTGACTTTGGCCGTAAGGGCTTACGATATGTATGACGAGAAAAGATACGCTTTAGATCTGCTTTCCACCTTGCTCGGAGGCAATTCTTCTTCCCGCTTGTTTTCGGAAATAAGAGAGAAGCTCGGTTTGGCTTACTATGTTTATTCTTGGAGCGATCAACTTAGAGATTGCGGTTATCTGGGAATGGCCGCCGGCGTGCCTCATGACAAGCTTGGCGCAGTGGTTGAAAATATCGTTTCAATTTGTTCCAAGATAAAAAAGGGCGACATATCCTCAAACGATTTGGATTCCGCCAAAAGTTATTTGAGAGGACAGACCGCCTTAAGATTTGAAGCTTCCGACGAGATAGCTCACTTTGTGGCTGGACAGGAATTGTTCTATAATGAAATCAAACAGCCGTCGGACATTTTAAAGAAGATAGAAACGGTGAAAAAAGATTATATTTTAAAAATCGCCAAAGAATTGTTTAGGCCGGAAAAATTAAGCCTGTCGGTTATAGGCAGGCACGATGAGGGCGAAAAAACAACCAAGCTTTATAAAAAAATATTGGCTGGTTTATAACATCAAGGTTAAACCTTGATGTTAGGACAAAATGGACGACAAAAAATTTTCAATAACGATTACGACCGGCACGGTTATTAAGATAATAGCCGTGCTTATCATGGTCGCTTTTCTGTATTTTATCAGAGATATAATGATGTCCGTCTTGTTTTCTCTAGTTATCGCATCCGGAGTTGACCCGGCCGCCACATGGTTTCAGAAAAGAAAAATTCCTAGAGTCTTGGCCGTCATTATAGTTTACTTGATAACTTTTTCTTTTCTTGGAGGAATGTTTTATCTTATTATCCCCAACACTTTCAAAGAGCTGACTTCTTTCGCCGATAATTTTCCGGCTTATTTGGAAAAGCCGTTTGAGGCCGGAACGGTGGATAAAGTTTTCGGCAACTTGCCGTTGTTTATCAGAGACGCTTTGGGTGGTTTCTTGGGCAACATAGCCGACTATGTCAGCAGTTTTTCCACCGGATTTTTCGGCATCGCCTCCGCGGCGGCGGGCGGAGCAGTTTCGTTTATTCTTGTAATCGTTTTGTCTTTTTATTTGTCAATGCAGGAGAACGGGGTGGAAAATTTCTTGAAGATAGTCATTCCGGCCAGGCATGAAAATTATGCCGTCGGATTATGGCAGAGATGGAAAAAGAAAATCGGACTATGGCTTCAGGGTCAGATACTGCTCGGGTTTATCGTCGGAGTTTTAGTCTATATCGGGCTTACTTTATTGCAGGTTGAATATGCCCTAACTTTCGCTTTACTGGCGGCCATTTTTGAACTGATACCGATATTCGGGCCGATTTTATCGGCTATTCCGCCGGTAATGGTCGCTCTTGTTCAAAGCCCATTTTTAGCTTTGGAAGTCGGTATTTTATATATCATCATCCAGCAGTTTGAAAATCACCTTATTTATCCGCTGGTGGTAAGGAAAATTGTGGGGGTGCCTTCCATTATGGTTATTTTAGCCTTGGTTATCGGCGCCCAAATCGGCGGATTTTTCGGTCTGCTTTTGGCGATCCCTCTGGCGGCGGTGGTCATAGAAGTTCTTGACGATTTGAATTACCGCAAAAAGCAGGCGGTCAAGGAAACATAGCAAAACAAGCCCACATTCGCAATTTGCAGGGTTTAATTAAAATGTGCACAAACTGAAGCGATCGCTTGGAACCGTGCACATTTTTTGGACGGATGCAATTATTTGAAAAAATTGTTGTAATAAATTATGATTAATTCATCGGTTCGAACCACATTTTAATTTTTTTTTGGGAAAAGAAAATTTTTAATCATAAGGTCGTAGAAAAACATTAGTTAATAAATTTATGAACATGAATCAAAAAAATCTAAACATAATTTACGGAGTAGTGATAGTTGTTTTGATTGGGGCTGTAGTTTATTTTGCGGTCGGGAAAAAGTCGGAGCCGGTGAGTAATCCAGTTGTAAATAATGACACCAATAACCCAATAAACACATCGCCAAGCGTGACTGCAAGCTGGAATAAATACAGTAATGACAAGTTCGGGTTTGAAATTAAATATCCTTCAGATTACATTCCTCATTTAGTGAACGCAACAAGTGGGGCCGCGGATAATAACGGGACAAAAATTGTTTTTCTAAAAACGAATGAGAAAATTGGTTCGGTGTCATATTTAGTCATTGAGTATGGCGACAATAAGAGAGTAAGTTATCTTTCTGACCCATCAATCAAGTTGGTTGAGAGCAAAGGTATTTCTGTTGATGGAATTAGCGGAACTCAAGATAAATTTAATGGACCTTACGGAACTTGGGTAACAGTTTATCTGAATAAGGGCGGAATAATTTACTCGATAACGCCAAACCAAAATTTAGCAAATTTCAGTCAAACCCTCTCCACTTTTAAATTCACAAAATAGAGTTAAAAGAATTTGCCGCCAAAGAAAAACTTGAAATTGTCCCTCAAAACCAGAAAAAAATGCTTACGGTTAAGCTTATTTTGGAAAGTCGTTCAATAGAGTTTTTCAGTCAAAGTGGCGATTCCACTGGCGGCGGTGGTCATAGAAGTTCTTGACGATTTGAATTACCGCAAAAAACAAGCGGTCAAGGAAACATAAAATAAAAATTCCGTCCCACTCTTGGGTGGGACGAAATTTTTATTTTACTTATACATCTTCCTCGCTTTGGCGATTTCTTTTTTGGCGGCGGCGGCGTTTTTCCAGCCGAGAATTTCCACTTTCTTGCCTTGCAACTCTTTGTAAGTTTGGAAGAAGTGGGCGATTTCTTTCAAGTGATGGGTGTGGAATTTTTCTATGTCGGAAATGTCTTTGATGCTATCAAAGCGGGGATTATCGGCTTGCACGCCGAGAATTTTGTTGTCTTGCTCGCCGGAGTCTATCATCTTGAGCAGGCCTATCGGCCTTACTCTGACAACGCATCCCGGAAACAGCGGGTCGTTTCCCAAAATCATCACATCGGCCGGGTCGCCGTCTTCGGCTTTTGTCTCGGGGATAAATCCGTAATCGGCCGGATAGTGCATCGGGGAGTATAAAACCCGGTCAAGAGAGACCATTCCCGTTTGCTTGTCTATCTCGTATTTGTTCTGGCTGTCTTTGGGAATTTCCACCACGGCGTTGAACACCTCTGGCGTCTCGTCTCCAATTTTTACGTTTAACAATGACATTTTTTTATTCTTTTTTTGTTTCCGTCACTTCTCCTTCTTCGTTGGCTTGAGCCACGACTTCTCCGGCTTTGGATTTGATGTCTATTTTCCAGCCGGTTATTTTGGCCGCCAGCCTGACATTTTGGCCCATCTTGCCGATAGCCAGCGAAAGCTGGTCTTCGTCCACGGTAACTTCCGCCTCTCTTGTTTTCTCATTGACCTTGACTCCAATTATTTTGGCCGGAGAAAGGGCGTTGCCGATAAGTTCTTCTGGATTGTCCGACCATTCTATAATATCTATTTTTTCCCCGCCCAATTCGGAAATAATGGTGCTTATTCTGACTCCTTTTTGTCCGACGCATGAGCCGACAGGGTCAATCCCTTCTTGTTTGGAAACGACGGCTATTTTTGACCGGGAGCCGGCTTCTCGGGCGATGTTTTTTATCTCCACCGCTCCGTTGGAAATTTCCGGAATTTCTATTTCAAACAACTTGGCGATGAATTTCGGATGGGAACGGGACAAAAATAAATTTATTCCGCGGTGAGTTTCTTCCACCAAGAAAAGCAAAGCGCGAGTCCTTTCTCCTGTCCGATACCTCTCTCCTCTTATCTGTTCTTCTCGGGGGAGTATGGCGGTGGCTCTGCCCAAATCCACGAACACATTGCCGCCTTCCATCCTTTGGACGATTCCGCTCATTATTTCTCCTTGGCGTTTTTTGAATTCGCCGTAGATGGATTCTTTTTCCGCTTCTCTTATTCTTTGGATGATAACCTGCTTGGCGGTTTGCGCCGCTACCATGCCGAAATTTTCTTTTGTTTCTAAAGGAAAAGTTATTTCGTCTCCGGCCTTGGCGTTCTTTTTTATCTTTTTGGCTTCTTCCAGCATTATGTGGTGTTCGGGATTGAAGCGGATTTTTTTTATTTCTCCTTCCTTAACTTCCTCTTCTTCGTTTTCGTCACTGGTGTCATCCTCCGGTTTCAGCATTGATTCATCCACTACATACTTGGCTTGGGCAAAGGACATTTCGCCGCTTTCCGGGTTGAATTTGGCGTGGACTATCTGGCTTTTTTTGCCGAAATCTTTTTTGTAGGCGGCCGACAAGGCGTCTTCAATCGTCTTTATTATTTTGTCTTCGGACACGCCCTTTTCCGTTTCCAATTGCTGCAAGGCGGCCCGCAGAGCTTTTAGGTCCATATATTTTGATTATTTTTAATAAATTGCCCGCTTCTTTGACGGAAACGGGAGTATGATTGAATGATATGCACATTTTTGTTTTCTGTCAAACGGAATAATTTGCTATAATGAAACAGTCTATGAAAGTTGAGACTAAAAAATTAAAATTATTCTTGCTGGACGGCGGGCTTATTACCAGCAAAGACATAACCGAAACGGAAAAAAGGGTCAAAAAAACCGGAGAAGATTTGGGAGACGCGCTGGTCAGCGGCGGAAAAATTTCCGAAGACGACTTAAGAAGACTGGAAGCTTATATCTTGGGAATTCCTTTCGTGGGGTTGGAAAAAGAGAAAATAGATTTCGCGGTCTTGAGCCTTATTCCGGAGCCAATTGCCAGAAATAACAACATTGTGGCTTACAGAAAAAACAAAGACGAATTAGAAGTGGCGATGCTTGACCCGGAAGATTTGGGCACGATTGATTTCATAAAAAAGAAAACCAGTTTGAAAATTATGCCCCGCTTGACCAACAGCAAATCCATAAAGTCGGCGCTCTCCCAATATCAGGAAAGTCTGCAAGCGGAGTTTAGCGATATCATCAAAAAAGAAACGGAATCTTTGAAAATAGTAAGCTCCGGCGACGGAGAAGGAGAAAGAGAAGGCGACCTTAAAAAACTGGCTGAAGACATACCCATCATAAGAATCGTAGACACTCTTTTGAAGCACGCTATTTTGCAGAGAGCCAGCGATATCCACATTGAGCCGATGGAAAAAGAGGTGCTGGTCAGATACAGGATAGACGGCATTCTCCGCGACACTATGGTTTTGCCAAAAAATACCGCTTCGGGTATTACCGCCAGAATTAAAATATTGTCCAGCCTCAAGATAGACGAAAAACGGCTGCCCCAAGACGGCCGGTTCAAGGTTGAAACAGCAGAAGACAAAGTTTCTTTCCGTGTTTCGGTTTTGCCCGTTTACAACGGGGAAAAAATAGTGATGAGAATTCTTTTGGAAAACGCCAAAGGTTTCAATTTTGAAACTCTAGGGTTTCTTTCCGGCCAGATTGAGGATATGCATTGGGCGATAAATCGGCCGACGGGTATGATTTTGGTCACCGGCCCCACCGGTTCGGGTAAGACGACGACTCTTTACACCGCCTTGGATATTTTGAACACTCCCGACGTCAATATTTCCACCATTGAGGACCCGATAGAGTACCAGATTCCCCGAATCAACCAAACTCAAGTCAAACCGGACATCGGTTTTACTTTCGCCAACGGGTTAAGATCGCTGGTCAGGCAAGACCCGGATATTATCATGGTCGGAGAAATAAGAGACAACGAGACGGCTTCGCTGGCGGTTAACGCCGCCTTGACCGGCCACCTCGTTCTTTCCACTCTGCATACCAACTCAGCCGCCGGCGCCGTGCCCAGGCTTCTTGATATGGAAGTTGAGCCGTTCTTGATGGCTTCCACGGTCAATGTCGTTGTCGCCCAAAGGCTGGTCAGAACGCTTTGTTCCGGAAAAGAAAAATATTTTTTAAGCGACCAGCATTTGGAAACGCTGTCTAAAGAAGTTGATTTGAACAGAGTAGCTTCCTTTTTGGCCAAAGAAAAAATAACGGGAAAAATTTCCGATTGGAGCAAGGTTCCTTTTCACAAGCCGTCTTTAAATAAAGATTGTCCGGAAGGATATAAAGGAAGAGTGGGCGTGCACGAAATTTTGAGAGTGAGCGAGGGAATAAGAAACCTAATTATGGCCAACGCCACTTCTGACGACATTGAAAAACAGGCCAAGAAAGAAGGAATGATGACGATGCTGGAAGACGGCATTGTCAAATGCGTCCAAGGCATAACCACGATTGAGGAAATATTAAGAGTAACCAGTGAATGACCATCAAGGTTTCGCCTTGCGGCAAGGCGAAACCTTGATGGTCTAAAATTATGTTGTATAAATATCAGGCTAAAAAAATAACGGGGGAGGAAACAAGCGGAACAATGGAAGCTTCCAGCAAGACTGATTTGGCCGTGAAGTTGAGGGAACAGGGTTATATCCCGACGCTGGTTGAGGAAAAAAACGAAAAGTCGCGCGCGTCTCGTTTTTTTTCCAGATTCGGGATAGTTTCCGCCGCGGACAAAATAATGTTCGCCAAAAACTTGGGCGTGATGCTTTCCGCCGGCCTGCCTCTGACCAGGGCTCTTGAAATATTAAGCCGCCAGACAAACAACAAATTTTTCAGCCGAACGATAATATCTCTGATGAACGATGTCCAAAAGGGAGATTTTTTAAGCGAAGCGATGAAGAAATTCCCAAAAATTTTTCCCAAGCTTTTTGTCGCCATGGTCAAAACAGGAGAGGAGAGCGGCCAATTGAGCGAATCGCTGGATTTGGTCGGATTGCAATTGGAAAAAGATTACACACTGATGAGAAAAGTCAAAGGAGCGATGATATACCCGGCGATAATTTTGGCGGCTATGGTTTTGATAGCCGTTTTTATGTTTATTTATGTCGTGCCCACGCTGGTATCCACCTTCAAAGACCTGAATGTGGATTTGCCCCTTTCCACCAAGATTATTATTTTTATAAGCGACTTGGCCGTAAAACACACCTACTTGCTTATAATTTTTTTCTTAGCCGTTGTTTTTTCCGCCGGATGGTTTTTGAGAACGGAAAAAGGAAAAATATTTCTGGGCAATGTTTTTTTGAAAACTCCGCTGATTTCTCCTATTGTCAAAAAAATAAATTCGGCCAGAACCAGCCGGACTTTGGCCGCGCTTATTTCTTCCGGAGTCAATGTGGTGGAAGCGCTTGCCGTCACCAGAGATGTGCTTCAGAACAATAAATACAAAGAAGTTCTGACAAGGGCGATAGGCGATGTGCAAAAAGGCGTTCCTATTTCAAACTCATTCAAAGAAGCGACGAAGATTTACCCCGTTCTTTTGGGAGAAATGATGGCGGTCGGAGAGGAAACGGGCAAAACAGCGGAAATGTTGGAGAAAATAGCCGTCTTTTACGAAGAAGAAGTGGCCGAGGCGACCAAAAACATGGCTACCGTCATAGAGCCTATTTTGATGATTTTCATCGGCGCAGCCGTCGGATTCTTCGCCTTGTCTATGATTAAGCCAATGTATTCAATGATGAACGGAGTATGAGAAAAACAAACCAAAAGCGCGGATGGCAAGGTTTCGCCTTGACAGTCAAGGCGAAACCTTGCCATCGCAAAAACTCCGGTTTTTCGCTGATTGAAATAATAGCGGTCATTGCCATCGGAGCGGTTTTGGTTGCGGTTATCGTCGTTTCCTTTTCTTCTTTCAGGAACAGCAAAACCGTGGACATTACCGCCGACCAAGTTTTGTCGGTGATAAACGAAGCCAGAGTCAAAACCGTTTCTTCGGAAGATTATTCCCGGTTCGGCGTTCATTTTGAAACAAGCCGAGTCGTGCTTTTCAAGGGAGATGTTTTTACAGAACCGAACTCTTCCAACACAGAAACACCAGTGTCTCCTTTGGTGGAAATCAGCAATATTTCTCTAAACGGGGGAGGGGCAAACCTTGTTTTTCAAAAATTGACCGGTAAAACTGGCAATTACGGCTCTTTGCGAGTGAGGCTTAAATCGGACAATAATAAATACAAGACCATAAGCGTTAAGTCCACCGGTATCGCCAACATCCAATGAAAAAAAACATTTATAAAAAACCTCGACATCGGATGTCGAGGGGAGTAAGTCTTATAGAGGCCGTGGCCGGAGTTTCCATTATTTCCATTTTTATTTTCAGCCTGATGCTGGCAACGCAATTATCGCAAAGAATCGTCGGCGAGAGCGTCAGAAGCGCGCAGGCCTCTTTTTTGCTGGAAGAAGGGGCGGATGCCGTCAAGATTTTCAGAGATACGAGCTGGAATTCCGGCATCGGCGGTCTTGCTGTCGGAACGAATTATTTTTTTTCTTATAACGGAACGACTTGGATTTCCACGAACAATAATGTTTACATTGACGGAATTTTTGAAAGAAAATTTGTTCTGAATAATGTTTATAGAGATGCCAATGACGACATAGCCTCTTCGGGGACGCTGGATAACGGGACAAAAAAAGCGACAGTCAACGTTTCTTGGCGGGGGAGAACGGGAACGACAACGAAAAGCGCCTCATTTTATTTAACCGATTTATTTTCCAATTAAATTTATGTTTATGAAAAAAAAACACATCGACACCGGACTTCGACGAGATTACTCGTCGAAGTCCGGTGTCGATGAAAGTGGTTCGTCGCTTTTGGAAACTCTAATTTATGCGGCGATTTTGGGAATGGTCGCCGTATTTGCCGTAAGCTCAATTTTGGCGATGATGAAGTCTTATTCAAGCGTGAAAATGTCCCGAGACCTTAATTTTTCCGCTTCGGTGGCGATGGAAAGAATGGCCAATGAAATAAGACTGGCTAATAATATTAACGATGCCGGAAGTATTTTTGCCGCCAGTCCAGGGAAATTAAAACTTGACACGACGGACAGTTTCGGCTCTCCTGTCACGATAGAATTTTTCTTGAGCGGAACGGGGATTTTCGTCAAAGAAGGTTCCGGCGCCCCGGAGGCGCTGACGGCCAGCAGTACCGAAATAACCAGCCTGATTTTTAACAAAATCACTTCTTCCGCCATATCCAAAGCCGTTAAAATGAATTTAACCGCCAAGGCGAAAGGGAGTAGAATGGAAAGGACGGAAAATTTTTATAATACGGCGATATTAAGAGGAAGCTATTAAAATGAGTCAAAAGTCAAAAGTCAAAAGTCAAAAGTGCGGAGGGCAGGCGATATTGACGGCGGTGGTATTTTTTATGTTCGTGTCTATAATTGTCGTTTCCGGCGCTTACACCGTTTCTTACAAAGAATCAAAATCGTCCCGAGACTTCGGAACATCCAAAAAAAGTTTTTTTATGGCGGAATCAGGGCTGGAAGATTTGGCCTATCGCATGATAAAAGGAAGAAATTATGACACCGTTGAAATTTTGTCCCTGGACGGATTTTTCGCCACAACCACCGTCGCCGACATAAACGGCGACAAAGAGATAACCGCAACCGGCGCCGCTTCCAAAATGATAAGAAAGTCAAAAATAAAACTTGCAAACAATGATGGTGTTTCTTTCCACTATGGGGTTCAGGTCGGCGATGGGGGAATTGTCATGGAGAACAGCTCCGTCATTCAAGGAAATGTTTTTTCCAACGGGCCTATTGTCGGGCAAAATTCAAATCTGGTAAAAGGCGACATTGTTTCGGCCGGACCGTCTGGATCGGCGGCGGGAGTTCATGCTACTGGCACGATTTATGCCCACAGTATTTCTAATTCTAGCGCGGACAAAGACGCTTATTATGTGAATATTTCCAGTACGACGGTTGGCGGCGTTTTATATCCTAATAGTCCCGACCAAGCCACTTCTTCTTTGTCCATATCCGACGCCCAAATAGACGCATGGAAAGTGGAAGCTGCGGAGGGTGGCGTTCACAGCTCTCCTTGCCCTTACAATATAAGTTCCAATATCACTATCGGACCGGTAAAAATTAATTGCAATCTGGAAATTAAAGGCTCACCGACGGTAACAATCGCCGGAACGGTTTGGGTAAACGGAAACATAGGAATAGAAAACAGCCCGATCATAAAAATCAATTCTTCTTTGGGCGCGAATAGCGTTGTTGTAATCGCCGATAATCTTTCCAACAGGACAACTAGTGGTAAAATAGAATTGGAAAACAGCGCGCAATTCCAAAACTCTGGAACAGAAGGTTCCTACATTTTGTTTATATCTCAAAACAACAGCGCTCAAAGCGGCGGCTCGGAGAAAGCCATAACGGCGGAAAACAGCATATCCGGCGATGTTTTGGTTTACGCCAGACACGGGGAAATCCACCTTAAAAACAGCATCAGTTTAAAAGAAGTTTCGGCTTATAAAATAAGACTTAGCAATTCCGCCCAAGTTATCTACGAGACCGGCCTGGCCAACCTGCTTTTCACCTCCGGCCCTTCGAGCGGTTATTCCATAGAAAGCTGGCGGGAAGAGGAGTAACCCTTGTCAAATTTGACTTTTATTTTGCGTTTGGTAGTATGATGGAAGTAATTTGTTGCCCCAAGGAGCTTGCCTGACGGCAGGCAGGGGTAATTTTAATTAGTATGGCAATTTCAAGAAAAATAACTCCGACGCAAGGTCGGAGCTCCGACCAAAGCGTCGGAGAAAAAAACAAAGAAGCCGTTTCCGTCCTTGTTCCCCATATCACGGAGAAGGCGACTTTTTTGGGCGAAAAGAACGCTTATGTTTTTAAAGTTGAACCGGAGTTCAATAAGATAATGATAAGGCAGGCGGTAAAAAAACAATATAATGTTGAGCCGGCGAAAGTGAGGATAATCAACATTCCCGGGAAAATGGTTTTTATAAGAAGAAGGCGGGCTCAAAAAGCCGGTTATAAAAAAGCGGTAGTTTATCTGAAAAAAGGCGATAAGATTAGTCTATAAAGTTTTTAAAGTTAAAAGTCCATAAAGTATAATTATGAAGCATTATAAACCCACAACTCCATCCAGAAGGCATATGTCGGTAGTTTCCTACCGGAATGTTTTGACGCGAACCGAGCCGGAAAAAAGCCTGACCCGAGGATTCAAGAGAGGCGCGGGCAGGAATTCCGCCGGACGGATAACGGTCAGACACAAAGGAGGCGGGGTGAAAAGGTCTTACCGCGAAATAGATTTTCATTACGATAAAATAGACATTCCAGCCACGGTAAAGTCCGTTGAGTACGACCCGAATCGGTCCGGTTTTATCTCTCTTTTGTTTTACGTCGACGGAGCTAAGCGATACGTTCTTTTGCCGGCCGGACTGAAAGTCGGGGACAAAGTGATAACTTCCGAGAAAGCCGACATAAAACCCGGCAACAGGCTTCCTTTGAAGAAAATACCGGCCGGAACTTTTATTTATAATATAGAAATTTTACCCGGATCCGGCGCCAAGATGATAAGAAGCGCCGGCAATTTTGCCGAGCTTTTGGCTCACGACAGCGGATACGCCCTGCTCAAAATGCCGTCCACGGAAGTCAGAAAAGTTCCGCTGGAAGCCTGGGCCAGCGTCGGCCAAGTGTCCAACGAAGAATATAAATTGAGAAATTTCGGAAAAGCCGGCCGTTCAAGGTGGCTGGGAATCCGGCCGACCGTCAGAGGCAGCGCCATGAATCCGGTGGACCATCCGCTGGGCGGAGGAGAAGGCAGACAGCCGAGAGGCATGAGCCGGGTGAAAAATATGTGGGGCAAAGGAATAAGGGGAGTGAAAACCAGAACACCGAAGAAATATTCCAATGTTTTTATAGTTTCCAGAAGAAAAAAGAAATAAAAAAATAATTTTATGTCAAGAAGTTTAAAAAAAGGACCGTATATTTACGAAAAACTGCTGAAAAAAATCAGTGTTTTAAAGCCGATGGACGGAACGGTTGTTAAAACCTGGGCCAGGAATTCCCAAATCTCGCCGGAAATGATAGGCTTTACTTTCGGCGTGCACAACGGCAAAGATTTCATCCAAGTGAGAATCACGGAAGATATGATAGGTCACAGGCTGGGAGAATTCAGCCCAACGAGAAAATTTGTCAAGCACGGAGGCAAGATGCAGAAAGAAATAGAAACCAAGAAAAAAGAGGCGGAAATAGCCTCGGCGCAGGCGGCCAAAGCGGCGCCGGCGGAAAAGAAATAATGAAAGAAATAACGGCAAAATTGAATAACTACCGGGCCTCGCCCAGGAAGACGAGGATTGTCGCCGGCTTGATCAAGGGCAAAAACGCGCGAGACGCCATC
>Ga0209212_1000872_pt1 | contig 55114 bp, 44 predicted proteins | sample RifGroC2_FD_183996 | JGI IMG/M metagenome (GOLD analysis project Ga0209212, IMG submission 183996) | Groundwater microbial communities from Rifle, Colorado, USA - Groundwater C2 (SPAdes) (version 2) | ecosystem: Environmental > Aquatic > Deep subsurface > Groundwater | place: Rifle, Colorado...
CCCCATTCCTGCTCCGGTTAACCAGAACGACCCGTCCTGATTTTGGGTCACCAATGCAATGGCATTGCTTTTCAGATGCTTGCAGGCAGTAATACCAAATTTCGACAGATTAATTTTTGAACTGTCAAATTGTATCTGTGTCACATTCTTAAATTCTGTTTCCAAACCTTCGTCTTCTCCCTGAATAAGTAATCCGCCACTGATGGAGCGGTAAAGTTTCTCTCCGGTAATTTCCGGTTTTACTGGTGTTTCCAAAACACGCAGGTTCTTCTTTTTACCTAGAACGGATAAAGCTTCAGAAGTGTATCCGGTTGCGATAATAATTTCAACAAAACGTTTGTCAAACCATTCGGCGATGGTCTGATCAACTTCCCCGGTAAAACAAATAATACCACCAAAAGCGCTAACCGGATCACCGGCCCAGGCCAGTTCGAGCGATTTAAGAATGTTGTTGGTAACTGCCAGTCCGCAAGGATTGAGGTGTTTAACCACCGAAACAGCTACTTTATTTTCGATATGAGTAACTGAATGAAAAGCATCGCTGGCCGACTTCCATGCTGCATCAGCATCGAGCATGTTGTTGTACGAAAGGGCTTTACCTTGCAAAACTTTGGCGTTCGACAGGGTAATGTCGGAATTGCTATTGTTGAATTTGAAAAATGAAGCCGACTGATGAGGGTTTTCGCCATAACGCAGAACCTGGCCATCGTTTACGCTGATGCGTGCTTCCTCTGATTTACCTTCATTAAAGTAATTGAAAATGGCGCTATCGTAATGCGAAGAGGTGGCAAAGGCCAGACGGGCAAATTCTTTGCGGTCTTCCAGCGAAGTAGCTCCTTCTTTTTCAATCATTAAATCGAGTAAAGTCTGATACTGATTTCGTGAAGAAACGATAACTACGTCGTTGAAATTTTTGGCTGCTGCACGAATCAGCGAAATTCCGCCGATATCTATTTTTTCGATAATATCTTCTTCTGATGCTCCTGAGGCGACAGTTTCTTCAAAGGGATAGAGGTCGACAATAACCAGATCGATTTCAGGAATTTCGAATTTGGCGATTTGCTGCTGATCACCTGTATTGTCACGGCGGTTGAGAATGCCGCCAAAAACTTTAGGATGAAGCGTTTTTACTCGTCCTCCCAAAATAGAAGGATAACTTGTGAGTTCTTCAACCGGAATAACCGGAGTTCCAAGTTCTTCAATGAACGATTGAGTTCCACCGGTTGAATAGATTGTAACGTTTAACTGATCTAATTTTTTTACGATCTGATCTAACTTATCTTTGTGATATACTGAAATTAAGGCCGATTTTATTTTTTTTATATCCTTCATTTATGCTCCAATTGTAATTTGGGCTCAAATATAATAAAACACCTTGATTTCTTTTCCTGCGTATCAGACTAATTAAGCTAATTGTAACATTGAGAATCAGAATTTATTTTAGCGTTTTTTGAAAATTCTGTAATCATTTCAAAATTTCGTAACTAATTTTTCAGGTTCAGGATTGTTATTTACTTACTTTCAAAACAAAGGATATGCTAGTAACCAGATTAATATTGGAGAGTTTCTCGTTTGCTTTTGGTTCTCTGCGTGGGAATAAACTGAGGACGTTTCTTTCTCTGCTTGGTATAACCATTGGTATCTTTGCCATTATCTCGGTTTTTACTGTAATTGATTCATTGGAGAATTATATCCGAAACAGCCTTAACTCATTGGGAAGCAATATGGTGTATATTCAGAAATGGCCTTGGGCCCCACCTGAAGGTGAATCGGAATATCCCTGGTGGAAATACATGAACCGCCCGGTTCCAAATATGGAAGATACTGAAGAATTGATGCGACGGTCGAAAAATATTGAAGATGCGGTTTATTTTTTTGGGTTCAACCGAACGGTACAGTTCGAAAACAGTAAATCTGAAAATACTGAAGTTTTGGCCACTACCCATGATTTAATTGATACCTGGAGTCTTGAAATTGAAAGAGGACGATATTTTACAGAGTCCGAGTCGAATTCAGGAGTTGCTTTGGCGATATTGGGAAGTGAACTCGCTCAAAAACTTTTTGACCAGGTTGATCCAATTGGGAAAATGATAAAAATGCAGGGGCACCGGTTTCAGGTAATTGGTATTTACACTAAAAAAGGTACCGATATGTTTGGAACCAGTATGGACAAACGGGTTCATATTCCGGTGGTTTATGCGATGAATATGGTGGATGTACGCGACCGCGATCAGGGACAAACGATCAATATTAAAGCTAAAGCGGATGCTGACCGTGATGAATTTGTTGCCGAACTGGAAGGAATTATGCGTTCGCTGCACCGGTTGAAACCGATGGAAGAGAACGATTTTGCCATCAACGAGGTTAGCCTGATTTCTACAAGGTTCGATGCGTTTTTTAAGGTGTTTAATTTTGCCGGATGGATCATTGGGGGTTTCAGTATTTTAGTTGGCGGTTTCGGAATTGCCAATATCATGTTTGTTTCTGTAAAGGAACGAACCAAGATTATCGGGATACAAAAAGCCATTGGTGCCAAGAAATATTTCATCCTTCTTCAGTTCATTTTTGAGGCGGTAGTACTATCATTACTTGGTGGAATCATTGGTCTGATGCTCATCTTTATCGGAACCCTAATCTTCAGCTATGTGGCTGATATGTCTATCGCGCTTACAATGGCAAATATCATTTTAGGACTGACCATTTCCGGTGTAATTGGTGTATTGGCCGGTTTCATTCCCGCACTTTCTGCTTCCCGGCTTGATCCGGTAAATGCTATGAATAGCGTTTAGAAATAGTTTCAGGTTTCAAATTCCAAGTTCTTGAAACTTTGAATTTGGAACTTGGAACTAATTGCCCATCTTTGTGGCGCAGACCGCTCTATCGCCCCGAGTTCTCGGGGAGGAAAGTCCGGGCAACACAGGGCATCGTACTTCTTAATTGGAAGGCGGGTGAAAGTTTGCAGTAAGGTAACAGAAAATAACCACCCGGTTTTGATGCGTCTTAACCGGGAACGGGTGAAAAGGTGAGGCAAAAGCTCACCGGCGGCGGTGGCAACATCGTTGGCCGTACCTCTTACGAGTTGCAAAGCCAAATATATCATGATTTTTCGGTACGCCGGAATACAGAACGGCCCGTTTTGATTCTTCGGAAGTCGTGAGGGGTAGGCTGCTAGATCGGTTCAGTGATGAGCCGGCCAGATAAATGATAGAGGTCCGCCAGCTGGCGGATACAGAACCCGGCTTACAGGTTTGCGTTTTTATAAAAAAATAAGGCGATCGTTTGAGGATGATCGCCTTATTTCTTGGATAAAGGTTTTGGGTGTATTGTCCTTCAAATAGCTTGCTTATTGCTTGTTTAAGTTGAACAGATATTTGAATGATAAGCCCAGACTTTGATTATTCATTCTTTCCTGTTGTCGGTATTCCCACATCAGATTTGCTAATCCATACTGGAATTCTGCATTGACTATGAATGAATTGTATTCGACGCCAAACCTCACAATCGGACCGTAATCAAGCCTTTTTATCTGCGAATATCCCAAATTATCCACTATACTTTCATTAATATCACTTCCAATCCCATTGGATTTTGACCATCGAATTTTATCCGAATAATTAATACTTGCAGAGGCTGATTCGATATCCATATTTATGTCGCCATCTATGCCATACGAGATATATGGACCAATCCCAAAAAGCACGTTCATTTTTTCATATTTTACTTTAAATTCTGTTAGCACAGGAACTTCAATATAATATAATGAAACATTAATGTCAGACACATTATTAATCAGTCTGTTCTTATCTAAAATCGTTTGACTGGTTGGTTGTGAAAATCCTTTTTTTGCGAATAGAAAATCGGTTGTGAGAGAGACGTTTTTTCCGACTTTATATTTTGAGGCCAGTCCAAAATGATAACCTGGAATACCCTGAATTCCAAAATCATCCTGATATTCACGGTGAATGTTCATTTTTGAATAATCGATTCCACCGGTGAACCCGATTTTTAACTGGGCATTTGAAGTTAAAAATCCCAAAATGACAAAGGCTAATAAAATAATTGATTGTTTCATTTAATTGTTGTTTATGGTTTAACATAGAAACGGATAAATCTTTTATTTAGTATAAGATTTTCAAATTTCGGGAGAAATGATTTTGCCCAAGCTCCGTGGCTTTCGGCTCGGTGTATTTTTATAAAAAGTAAAGGCGATCGTTTGAGGATGATCGCCTTATTTGTTTTTTACTTCAGTTTTTCTTTACTAACTTTTTCTGGTGGCAGTTTGAAATTGATTTGCATTGTGAAAGCCACATCAACTGCTTCACCATTTTGTTTGCCGGGATTCCATTTAGGCATCGACTCGACAATTCGTTTTGCTTCCTTGTCAAGCGATGGAGCAACTCCACGGGAAACTTTGGCATTGATGACACTGCCGTCCTTTGCAACTACAAAATTGATGTAAACTTGACCTTCAATGCCATTTTCAAGCGCAATTTCCGGATATTTCATGGAGGAATAAACGAATGTTTGCAAAGCATCAACACCCCCCGAGAATTTAGGCATTTCCTCAACTATTGTGAATACTCCAGTTTTTGGTTTCATCTTAATTTCGACTACTCCGTTTTTACCTTTATCTCCGTATTTGCTGGTCGCTGATTCGTCTTTTAAAACTGCCATCGATTCAATGGTTTCCGGATCAATCTTATCCAAGTTCTGGTTTTCAGCAATTACCCCATCAATTACAACCAATGGTTTGGGACCAGTTATTGAGGTTCCGGTACTTCTGATTTGAACTCCCGAATTTGACTGATTCGCTTTTTGATCGTTAGCATAGCCAGTTACTTTTACTTCAACCTGCTCATTTTTCATGGCAGTTTCGCCCTTTTTCATGGTAATCAGGATCACACCATTTTTACCCTTCTCTCCATATAACCTGGTCGCTGATTCATCCTTCAATACTGAAATCGATTCAATGTTTTCAGGAGGAATATTATCGGTATTCTGGTTTTGGGCAACAACGCCATCGATGATTATCAGAGGTTTACTTTCAGTGTTATCCGAATCACCAAATTTTAATGGAGCGTTCGTCTGGACTTTCATCGTTTCGGATTTTGAGCTTAGTGCCTTTTCATCAAGGTTAATTTGAACTGCCTTCGTTTTCATCGAAATCGTCATTTCTTTACCGAAATCGGGTTTCATCTTCATCGTTTCAAAGCCGACATAAGAGATCACAATGGGTGAATCATCGGTTACTTTCAGCATGAAATTGCCGTCATTGTCGGTTATTGTTCCGATAGTTTTGCCTGAAATAATAATGGTAGCGCTTTTCAGCGGTTTCCCATTTTCATCGGCAACCTTTCCTTTGATCGTTTTTGTGTCTTGAGGTACATTAACTTCTGCTTTTCCAGTGTTACCTTCAGTCTGTGCAAATTTATATTCCGGTGCGGCAAAAGCGTAGAAAACGCCCGCTATAAGCGGTAAAACCATCAAAAGCTTTAGTTTCCGGACAGGTGAACTTATGGTCTGTTTCATCATGGTAAATCTTTTTTTGTTGAGTGAATAATTGAATGAATTGGCCAGTGAAATCACTGGTCCGCCGAACATCTGGTTCAGCAACGCCGCACGGTAAACAGCCGGATTAGAACTGCGCTTCAGCGCACGTTCGTCAGCCAGGTATTCGTGGTTTTGCCTGATCAGATGGCCATACAGCCAAATGGCAGGATTGAACCATTGTACCGTACGAAGGATTTCGAACAGCAGTAAATCAATCCAGTGCTGTTGCCTGATGTGTTCCAGTTCGTGGTTCACAATTTCGTTCGTTTCAGTGTCAGAGATTGAAGGATTGACAAATACGAATGAAAAAAATGAAAACGAAGCGGGATATACATCGGTGCGGATCAATTTTGCTGAACGATAGGGTTGTGTTTCTGATTTTCGAATAATCCTGAAAACGGGAAGTGTTTGCCTGATAATCCGAAAGAGCAGATAGCCGATTCCAGAAAGATAGAAAAGCAACAGCAGGTTTGTTGTAGTAAACGACTCACCATCAGAAACTATTCCATGTACTTGCGGATCAGAAACTTCAATGCTAGGAACAACAGGCAACACAACCATGTAGTGCCAGGTGAAAAGCGGAAAAATTAAAGAAACTAAAATGCCGAAAACGAGATAAATCCGGTTTAGTGAGAAAAACCTTTCGTTACGGAGGAACAACATATAAACCAACGCAAAACCTGTCAGCCAAACCGACGATTTAAACAAATAGAGTGCAAATGTTTCCATGGTTTTCGGTTTTAGTCTTTCGACAGTTCTTGTTTGGTTTCTTCCAATAATTGTTCCAAATCCTGAATACTCAGGTCTTTTTCGCGGGCAAAAAATGAAGCCATGGCCGGAAACGAATTGTTGAAGTAACTTTTCATTAATCCGAAAAGTTGTGACTTTGAATATTCGTTTTTCGATACCAAAGGATAATAAACATGAACGTTTCCGTAGGTTTTATGTGACACAAATTCCTTCTTTTCAAGAATACGCAGTACAGTAGAAACCGTGTTGCGCACGGGTTTTGGATCGTCGAACCGGTCGCGGATGTCTTTCACTAGTCCTTCGCCCATGTCCCACAAATGTTGCATTACCTGTTCTTCGGCTTTTGTCAGTTGCATAGTTGTAATTTTTAAATTGTCAATCCTTCACGACAAATATATGACTATAAAATTAGTCATGCAAATATTTTCAGATAAAAATGACTAAAAATATAGTCATGCATAAAAAAGAGAAAAAAGTCATTGGTCATTAGGAAAAGAAATGGAAAATAGGAGAGTGGAAACTATGACTGAACACTGTTATTCATTTGCCTTTTCGCCAGTGGTGCATCGGATTTACCTGCGAGTACAATCCTTTATTGACAAACTTAACATCGGCAATGGAATAAAAGGCATTTGGACTGTAAGTCCTGATAATTTCAATAACGTGAGGCAGATCGGTACGTTTAACGATGGAATAGATGATAGAAACTTCTTCAATTGCTCCGTGCGCCTCCTGATGGGTAATTCCGTAGCCGTCCGTCCTTAATTTTTCAATCAGTTTATGCGCTTCAACGCGGGTAATAATCTGAAGTTGAACAATTCCAACAGCCAATTTTTCTTCGATAAGCATTCCGATGTAATTTCCGGTGGCAAAACCGGCACCATATGCAACATAGCAAACCCAGTTGTCGAGGTTTTGGATAATCTTACTGATGGCCAGTAACCAAATCAGGACTTCAAAAAAACCAAGGATAGGCGCAATTTTTTTCTGTCCTTTGGCGACCATTACAATCCGAACAGTGCCAATGGTCACATCGCTGATGCGGGCAAGGAAGATCAGGAGGGGGAGAACCCCAAAAGTAAACAGGTCACTGTGATAGAAGTCCATTGGCTATAGCTTTTTTGTAAAAGTAAGAACTTCCGTGTTATGGTGAAAGTATTTAAGTCGGTTGTTGGCGACCAGCGGCTCGTTGTCGACAAAAATACATCACAATTGAAATTCGCCTAAAATTCCGAAGTAAAATGGAATCGGATATCTTTAAATTCGCTTTGAGCCATGTCGAGAATGAACGACGAATCGGCCATAAAAACATCACGACCACGTTTGTCGGTCGCCATTTTCTGATGTTTCCGGTTTTTGAATTCAATCAGGGCCTTCGGATTATCGCTCTGAATCCAGCAGGCTTTATACATGCTCATGGGTTCAAACCGGCATTTGGCATTGTATTCGTGTTCCAGACGGTATTGAATCACTTCAAACTGAAGCTGGCCAACTGTTCCGATGATTTTTCGTCCGTTGAACTGGCTGGTGAATAATTGGGCAACGCCTTCGTCCATCAATTGGTCAATTCCTTTATTTAACTGCTTGGTTTTCATTGGGTCGGCATTCTCAACGAATTTAAACAATTCAGGAGAAAAGCTTGGCAGTCCTTTGAAGTGGATTTCTTCACCTTCGCTTATAGTGTCGCCTATAATAAATGATCCGTTATCAGGAAAGCCAACGATATCGCCGGGATATGCATCTTCTATAATTTCTTTTTGTGATGCCATAAATGCCGTGGGGCTTGAAATACGGAAGGTTTTTCCGGTACGAACCTGTTTATACATGCTGTTCCTTTCAAACTTTCCGGAACAAACTTTTACGAATGCAATACGGCTGCGGTGATTGGGATCGATATTGGCATGGATTTTAAAAACGAAGCCACTGAATTTATCGTCTTCGGGATTGACCAGCCGTTCTTCGGTTTGCACCGAACGTGGCCAGGGAGCAATTTTAACGAATGCATCCAGCAATTCCTGAACACCGAAATTGTACAGTGCACTTCCGAAGAAAACGGGAGCCAAATCACCTGCTAAATATTCGTCATGATCGAATGGCGGATAAACGCCGTAAACCAGATCCAAATCTTCGCGTAGTTTATGTGCATCTTTGCCAATGTGTTTTTCGAGTTCCGGGCTGTTCAGGTCGTTAAACGCGATACCAGGCTCGATATCCTGAACACTGGCTTTGAAGAGGTTCAGACTTTTGTTGTAAATGTTGTAAACACCTTTAAAATCAGGTCCGTTGTTGATTGGCCAACTCAGCGGGTTGATGCGTATTTGCAGTTGACGCTCAATGTCGTCGAGTAATTCGAAGGTATCCTGTGTAGGTCGATCGAGTTTGTTGATAAATACAATCACCGGGGTTTTTCGCATCCGGCACACATTCATCAGCTTCTCAGTTTGTGGCTCTACTCCTTTGGCGGCGTCAATTACAATTATTACACTATCAACAGCGGTAAGCACGCGAAAAGTATCTTCCTGAAAATCCTGGTGACCCGGAGTATCCAAAATATTCACCTTGTAACCATCGTATTCGAAACCCATGACAGATGTGGCCACCGAAATGCCGCGCTGACGTTCGATTTCCATAAAGTCGGAAGTAGCTGCTTTTTTGATTTTATTGCTTTTTACTGCACCGGCTACGCGGATTGCACCTCCAAACAAAAGCAGTTTCTCGGTCAGGGTTGTTTTGCCCGCATCAGGATGGCTCACAATGGCAAAGGTTCTTCTACGGCGTATTTCTGTCTGATTACTCATCGAATCCAATTTTTTTTGAAGCTGCAAAAGTAGGACTTTAAATGATACGAATTGAAGGATGAAAGAACAGAATTAGAAGTAATGATGGATGAAAATGGTTGTGAATGTTATAATTGTTGTCTTTGTTGTATTGTTTATAGTTGTTAAATGGGGCTTTGATAGGGATAATACAACCCTAAGATTTCGGAACAGTGTAATTTTTACAACCTAATAACAATGACAACAAACTTAAAGGAAGATTCACTTTTTCTTTTGAGATTTGATTGATGTTGCAATAGCCTTCGAAATCGCTTCCCAGTATTTCAAATGAAATGCACGATCTTCAGGAGATAGGATTTCGTAATATGATTTTGGAGTATCACTGGGTGTAAACTTTAGTTTTTTGCCTTCTTTGTACAATGCCGGAACTTCAGGATGAAACTGAACAGCAAAAACATTGGGATAAATGCGGTGATGAATACCTTCAATGACGTCTCCATCCATCGACGTGGCAGTAACGATCAGGTCTTTTCCCAATTCTTCAATCGATTGGTGGTGACTGCTTAATACCAGAGGTTTTAAATCTTTGTTTGCTTTTACGGTTTTCAGGAAGAACGGATGAGCAGTATATTGAATATGATGAAAATTAATACCCATTAACGATGTGTCTTTTGTAATTTCCTGCCAGTAATTGCGGTGTAACTGGTCTTTATTTAGCTTCAGGTTTTCCTCTGCATTCTTTTTCTGATAGGTTTGCGCCGGAATATCCTGAGTAAGTGTTCCTCCGGTTGCAACATTCATGCTTTGAAGTCCGAGGCAAAATCCGGTTACAAAATATCCGGGTTTTTCAGTCATGAAGGGAAAAAAAGCATTGTTTTGTTTGCCTCCCAGCAAATGAAACAACAAACTGAGTTCAAATGAATGTCGGTTAGGATCGGTTACTTCAGAATACAGATTTTTTTGTCCATAGATTTCGGGCTGAATATCGGGACCTCCAAAAAAGAAAATACCAGCCGAATGATCAAACAATTTCCGGAACATCTTGGTCCATCCATTCTCGGCATAAATTTGAGCAGCGCTTTCTTCTCCTTCAATTTTTTGCAGATGGAACCTGCCCATTTCGGATTTTTTTAGCAGGGCAACAGATTTATTGTAGTCGTAACTTTCAGCAGCAGAATATACACCGATAAACTCGGCATCGGAGAGCTTCAGGATGTTATTTTTAAGAAGAAACTGAATGGTTTCGAGGTTTAGAACGGTAGGATGTGCAAGTAATATATAGGTTTTGTTTGGCTTGAAATCAGTTTCAATAAAATTCTGTGCAAAACCAGAAGCCAATGAAAATGCCAGAACCAAAGTAAATGTGAACTTTACGAATAATTTCTTCATGATAGCCTTATTTTCTGTACTATGATAATTTTCTTGTGAATTTAACGTTTTTCAACCGAACAACGAAAAAAGTGGTGATCTTTGTTTTATTTGTTATTTTTAAAACTTCGTAATACAGACAAAAAAACCGAATATGTCGTTTAAATTATTTTTTGCAAGTACCTTCGGATTGATTAAATCAACCGCGAAAATTGAAGCTTCACATGACGCCTTGCTTACTGATTTCCGCATGTATAAAGAGTTTGAAAATTCCAGTGAACTTAAGGAGTACCTTGAACTTGAAACGGTTGTAAATTCAGCTTCTTTCAAGCAAAAGAAAAAGGAACTTCAGGGTTTAAGTCTAAAGGGCAGCAAAGAAGAAACTCAGTTGATTGAACTTAAAAAGCTGGGTAAAAACAGTCGTCTTCATAAATATTACAATACGCTTAAATCGGATGAATTAAAAAGATTTGAAAAAATCTCTGTTTCGGAAACGATGGCAAAATACAAGGAACTGAAAACTGCTGTAGAACGACATTCCTTAGCGGCCTTGAAGAAGATGGATAAACAGTCGAAAGAATATAATTTATATGTAGAATTTACGAAATTACACGATTCCACTGATTTGACATTTTTTAGGGATTTCAGAAAATCATCGAACTACCGGAATTACGAACTAATGCTGGAGTCTACTGAACGAAAACGATTTGAGGAACTTCAAAAGATTACCACAACTGACGAATTTAAAGCAAAGGTTGCCTACCTTGAAGACAAACAAAAATGGGAGAAGACCGAAGATGCAGCTAAAGAAGTGCGTTTTTCCGAGATGAAAAAACTGCCACAGGTGATTAATTACCTCAAATATAAAAACTCTGACGCATTTGATTTTTTCAAAAAATGGGATTTGGTTTTCGAAGATCGTTTTGAATCAGGAAAGTTGGATACTCAAAAATGGATGACCCGATCACACTGGGCCAACGAAACTTTGGGCCAGAATTTTTCGCAACCCGGCGATTTACATGCGTATACCGATGGGAAAAATGTGTCAGTTAATGGAAAACTACTGAAAATTGAGGTTCGGAAAGAAAAGACTACCGGAATGCAATGGCAGATTCCGTTTGGATTTGTTGAAAAGGAATTCGATTATTCTTCAGGAATTATTTCAACTGCAGGCGGGGAATGGTGGAATCATGGAATACTGGAAGCCAAAGTGAAATATTCTCCTTCCAACCATTTTGTTGATGCCATTTATTTGCTGGGAAAGGAGAGTTCTCCTCAAATTAATCTGGTTGAAATGGGAGTAAAAAACCGGCTTGGAACATTAACCAAAAAAGAAAGTGGAATTCACTGTGAATGTGAAAGCATTTCGGGATTGAAATCAGGTGAATTCTATATTTTCAGGCTTGAATGGTCGTCTGGCTCCCTGAAATGGAAAATCAACGAAAAGGAAATTTTAGCAATCGATCTTCCAATACCTTCGCATACCATGCACCTGAATGCTGCATCTATTGTGGTTACTGAACCAACCGAAGGCTTGCCCCATCGCTTCGAAATAGACTGGATTCGGTTTTACCAACAGGCTAAAGCATAGGAAAAAGTCATTAGGAAAGAGGGAAAAAGGAATCAGAAATCAACATTCATGAATTGGACTGACGGATTTTTAGGAGCAATTACAGTTTGTGACCGTGACGGTATGGTAGTATATATGAACGACCTGTCGAAAAAAGAGTTTACCAAGTCAGGTGATACCGATTTAATGGGCAAAAGCCTGATTGATTGCCATCCCGAACCCGCCCGGACTTTCCTTATGAAAATGTTGGCAGAGCCTATTGCGAATTCCTATACCATAGAAAAAAGGGGAATCCGCAAAATGATCCACCAGACACCCTGGATGGAAGATGGAGAATTTAAAGGTGTAGTGGAGATTTCGTTCGAAATACCCATGGAAATGCCCCACCACAAAAGAAGCTGATTGGATTCTTCTGATTTGGAGAATTATAATTGAGACTGTAAAATGAACTCTGTCTAAAGCAAAAATTAATTATAATTGAACTTTAGACAACGAGTATGGAATCAGAAGAATTTAAGTCGATGCGTGACAAAGCTCTTCAACAGTTGATGAACGGTCAATCTTTAACCGGCAAAGATGGTGTTTTTGCCCCTTTACTTCAGCAATTTTTAGAGAGTGCCCTTGAAGGTGAGATGTCCTCTCATCTAACAGAATTGGAGCGTAGCAAAGGGAACAAACGTAATGGCAAAGGCACCAAGACATTAAAAACGTCATCAGGTGAAGTTACAATTGCCACTCCACAAGACAGACAGAGCAGTTTTGAGCCTCAAATCGTCAGAAAACGGGAAACTATTCTTGCCGACAACCTTTCCTCCCAGATCATCGGATTGTATGGCCGGGGAATGAGCTTTCGGGATATTTCTCAACATATCAAAGAAATGTATGATGTTGACATATCCCATGATACCCTGTCCGAGATCACAGAACGTGTTATTCCCCTGGTAAAAGAGTGGCAAAACCGCCCGTTGGAAGCCGTTTACCCCATTGTTTGGCTTGATGCCATGCACTACAAAGTTCGTGATGGAGGAAAGGTCGTTTCCCGTGCGGTCTACAACATACTGGCCATAAATGCAGAAGGTCATAAGGATTTGATTGGCATGTATATTTCGGAGAGCGAAGGGGCAAATTTCTGGCTCTCGGTTCTGACTGATATCAAAAGTCGTGGAGTCAAGGATATCCTGATTGCCTGCACAGATAACCTGACAGGATTTTCCGAAGCCATTTTAAGCGTGTTCCCTCATGCAGAGGTTCAGACATGCGTAATCCATCAGATCCGAAACTCATTAAAATACGTTGCCTCAAAGGATCAAAAAATCTTTATGAAAGACCTAAAGATGGTTTATCAGGCTGCCAATAAGAGTCAGGCAGAGGACGGATTAATAAAGCTCGAAGAAATCTGGGGTAAAAAATATCCGGTAGTTATCAAATCCTGGAACAACAACTGGGATAAGTTATCAACTTATTTTCAATACGATGAACACGTCAGAAGGCTAATTTATACCACCAATGCTGTAGAAGGGTTTCATCGCCAGGTTCGCAAAGTGACCAAAACCAAGGGGGCATTCCCAAACGATATGGCACTGCTAAAACTGATCTACCTCACAGTAGAAAATATCTCCAAAAAGTGGACACAACCGCTTCAAAATTGGGGTTTAACCGTTCAGCAACTGAGCATTAAATTCGGGGATCGGATGAAAATAGATTTGTAAAGAGTGCTAATTTGGGTGCAACTTTTATCAACCTCAAACGCAAAAATAGTCAGATTCCGTTTTCTGTCAAGGGTATATAAACGGCTCCGTACCTACGCCGCCCTTGACAAAACCCAGAATCTAACAAAAAAGCATTTAAGGGTTGAGAAAAGAAATAATTTGTAGATTTATGAAATTAAAGTAAAAATTAACAGACAGAGTTCAAATTACACTCCCTTATAATTAATTTTATCTTTTTAATATATGTTAATTCACATCCATAACTGAAATCCTGTAAATTTGGTAATCTTCATCTCAATCCAATCGTACATGAATTTAAGGTTTACCATTATTTTTTTCCTCTTCTATATTCTAGTTATTTCAATCTCTGCACAAGGTATCCGTGGCCGTATTACCAACATACAAGGTGAGGCTATTCCGTTTGCCAATATTTACATACCTCAGCTTTCGACCGGAACAACATCCAATGTTGAGGGCCGCTATGAACTCAAATTGCCTGAAGGAAACTGGAAAGTGCTGTTTCAGTATTTGGGTTACCAGACACAAACACAGGAATTAACGGTTGGCAAATCATTTCAGGAGATCAATGTTCAGCTGATTACCCGGGATTATCAGATTCCGGAGTTTAAGGTGCTTGCATCCGGCGAAGATCCGGCGTATTACATCATGCGTCGGGCCATTGCTTTGGCACCCTATTACCAAAAGCAAGTATCGAAATATTCGTGTAAAGTTTATCTGAAGGGATCGGGAGTTTTTGAAAAGATACCTTTCCTCCTCGAAAAACAGATGAAAAAGAGCGGCATGAAGGAGAATGAAGCTTTTGTGATAGAAACCGTCAGCAAAATTGATTTTGAATTGCCCGATAAAATCAATCAAAAAGTTTTGGCCATGCGTTCATCTGGAAAAGACAACAATACCTCGCCGATGGGCATGATTACCAATAATTTGTATGATGCAGAAAAATACGGCATTGTTTCCCCGGTTGGACGGAATGCGATGAAAGTCTATAATTTCAGGCTTGAGGGTGTATTTCAGGATCAGGGAAAAACGATCAATAAAATACTGGTCATTCCAAAAACCAGAGGGAACGATGTATTCTCGGGATATCTATACATTGCTGATTTGTTTTGGAACATTCATTCGGCCGATCTGAATTTGCATATTCCGATGACAGATGTACAGGTACATCAGGTGTATGGCGAGGTCAATAAAAATACATGGATGCCGGTGAGCCTCGATTTCGATATGGACTTTTCAGGATTGGGCTTGAAAATGAAATTCAGGTATGTGGCTTCTATTTCGGAATATGAAACCACGCTGAATGCTGCACTGGATCACACTTTTCTCGACCGGATGAAAAAACAGCAACTACAGGATCAACAAATAGCTGACGATATTTATGCTAATGCGAAACTGGCTCAGCAAAATCAGGAAAAGTCGAAAGCACAAAAACAGATGGAGGTTTTGATGCAGAAACCTGTGATGAGCAACCGCGATACCAAAAAGCTTAATCGCCTGATCAGATCGGAAACTGAGCGAAACAGTCCACCTGAACCCCTTGAAATCAAATCAACTTTTCAGGTTAGCCAGAAACAAGTCAATAATGATTCGGCTTACTGGACCACTTTAAGGCCAATCCCGTTAACAGAATCTGAAAAAATAAGCTTTGTGAAAAAAGATTCATTCCTGATGGTTTCGGCCAAGCCTGAATTTCAGGATTCATTACGAGACTCGAAGCGTAAGTTTAAAATCAAACATTTGGTTTTGGGCAAAACATACGATTATTCCATCGATTCCATTAAAAGATACGAGCGTTTTACAATCCCGGGCCTGAAAGATCCAACCTTACTGTCGTTTAACTCGGTTGACGGCTTGCGGCTGGAATTGCCTTTTAACTATTACAAATCGGATAGTATGGGGCGAACCAGGAGATTTAATCCAACATTGGCCTACGCTTTTGGACGGAAGAAACTGGATGCTGAATTTTCGTATCAGCGGCGGTTAAACGGGATGACAAACAGTTGGTTGTCGGTTTCAGCAGGAACAACAACTGCTGATTACAACCGAACAACGGGTTTAAATACCATAACCAACGATTTCTATACGATTTGGCTTGAGGAAAATTACAAAAGGTTTTACCGGCGCGATTTTCTTCAGCTTATGTGGAGTCGTGATCTGGTAAACGGGCTTAACCTGAATGCAACGATCGATTACAGCGTGAACAGTCCGTTAACCAATCATTCAAGTTATTCATTAATTAAATACGACGATCGGGAGATTCAGCCCAATGTTCCTGCCAATAGTACCATATTGCCCTGGCAACTGGAAAAACATCAGTCGTTAATCGGCAGGCTGGTTTTGGAGTATACGCCGCATCACCGTTATTCCGTTCGAAACCATACAAAAATGTATGCAGCGAGTAAATATCCAACCTATTCGCTGGTTTACAAAGGTGCTTTTGCAAATGTTTTTGGGAGCGATACGCGGTTTGATCTGGTAAAAATCGGGATTCGGCAACGGATAAAATTCGGTATCGATGAGCATTTTTCGTACAACATCAATGCAGGTACATTCCTGAACTCGTCGAAAGTATATTTTGAGGAATATCAGCATTTCAATACCCAGCCCACAGGCTTCATGTTCAATAGTACCGAAAACAGCTTCCGGTTGTTGCCTTTATATGAATTTTCCACTCAAAAATCATTTCTCGAAGTTCATACCAATTGGGAATCACGACGATTAATACTGAAACAGTTGCCGATCATTCGGAATTTCTCCTTTTCCGAAAATTTGTTTGTGAATTTCCTCACCACTCCCGAATTGAAAAATTATACTGAAGTTGGTTACGGACTAAAACGGGTTTTTATGCTGCTGAATGTTGACGCGGTAGCAGGTTTTGAAAATGGTCAATATCGGTCGTCCGGGATAAAAGTGAGTTTAAATCTGAAATAGTTTCAACTTTATGGTAGAGACGCACGGCGGTGCGTCTTTACACCATTGCGCCTAAATATCAATACATGACCATGCATATCTGTGGTCTCTGATAGGCGATCAATTCTTCACAGCCGGGGGCCTCCACAAATAAATAACCTATTCTGAATGATCAATTTGTTGAATGATTTGTTATCTTGAATCAACAAACTTACATTTAAACCAAATAAATAAAGCATGGAGAATAAAAAAACGGCGATTTTGCTCATCAATGTCGGGACGCCTGATGAGCCAACTGTAAAGGCTGTAAGACGGTATTTATCCGAATTTCTGAACGATCGCCGGGTTATTGATATTCCGCTCGTTTTGCAGAAAATATTGGTCAACCTGATCATTGTTCCTTTCAGGGCACCCAAATCAACCAAACTATATCAACGGTTGTGGACCGAAAAAGGATCGCCGCTTCTGTTTTATTCAGAGCAAGTTCAAGCCGGATTGCAACAGAAACTTGGCTCGGGAGCCGACGTTTTTATGGCCATGAGGTATGGAAATCCCTCCGTTGGAAAAGCTCTTTCAGCGATTAAAAAGGGCAATTACAACAAGCTTGTAATTCTGCCCATGTTCCCGCAGTATGCTTCATCTACCACAGGAACGGCTATCCAGGCTGTAATCGATCAGGTTAGAAAATGGAATACGATTCCGGAGATAAATGCGATTAACCAGTTTTATGACCATCCTGCTTTTTTGGACGCTTTTACAGATCGGATACAGTCGTATCAGCCTGATAAATATGATCATCTAATCTTCTCTTATCATGGTTTGCCCAACCGGCATCTGGAGAAAAATCATCCTGAAGAATCGATAAATACCTGCAACTGCGAAAATACGTTGCCCGAATTTGGTAAGTTTTGTTACAAAGCCACCTGTTACCAAACAACCAGGGAATTAGTCAAACGGATTGGGTTGAAAAGTGGTCAATATTCGGTTTCATTTCAGTCGCGTTTATCCAATAACTGGATGACACCTTTTACCGATCAGAATCTGATTTCGCGAGCTAAGCAGGGCTGTAAGAATATTTTGGTTGTTGCACCTGCATTTGTGGCCGATTGCCTGGAAACAACCGTTGAAATTGGCTGGGAATACAAGGAATTGTTTACTGAAAATGGTGGCGAAAACCTGCAACTGGTCGAAAGCCTGAACGACTTGCCTCAATGGATTTCGGCTATGGAAGAAATTTTGAAACCTTATATTTAAAGAAGATAGAAAGTTTTCAGTGTTCAGTCACAGTGTTCAGCCACAGGCTTGACTACTGAACACTGTGACTGAACACTTTTCCGTTGAACTAAATATACAAGCAATAATAAGCAACCTGCCCGTTTGCTTTTACTTTGAATTTGACATCTTTTTCGACTACAAAAGTTTCGCCTTTCAGGTACGTAGTCCAAACTGTTTCGCCCGGAAGCAATACATCCAAAATACCGCTGGTAATGGTCATGTGTTCGATGGTTCCGGTTCCGAATTCGTATTCTCCGTCTTCCATAACGCCGATGGTTGCAATGCCTTCGACATTTTCGAGCGCAATTGATTTTACCGTTCCTCCAAAATATTCGTTTACTTTTAACATGGTTGTACTTTTAAGGTTAATAAGGAAGCGTAAAAATAAACCTTCCATTCGATTTCAAATCCCCGATTCTCAAAAATCCTTCACGATTAATAAAAAGTTGGAAGTTGGAAGACGGAAGTCAGGAGACCGTAGACCGAAAGAAAAGGACTGAATTCAGTGCTTCTCAAGCAAAAATAATGACATTTTTTTCTAATGACTAATGACTTTTTCCTTTGTTTTAATACCCCTTCCGATTAAACAGGATATATCCGATATTAAACATGGCATAAATTTTTGACTGATTTTTTTCGTAGTAATTGAGCGAAATACTGATTGGGCCAATGGCAGACTGAAACACAAGTGCTCCTGTACCCATGAGATTCACCGTAGAGAACTTTTTCTCGTTATACTTAGCGAGGTAATTATCGGCTTCTGTAATTTCTCTTAACGGAGCAAACCCATAGGTTTCGGCCCTGAAATGTAACTGCTCTGATAGTTTAAATAGGATTTTTATACCCGAGGCTACATATTTATTGGCATGAAAGTTATTCAGGTAGATGGTTTTACTGTGTGGAATCGGATTAAAAGAAGGCGCCGACAGGACGGTTGAAACGTAATTACTGAAAGGGTTTTTATTGCTGTATATTCCTTCGGCCATCAATCCGAGGGTGAATCGTTTATTGATTTTAAAGTACCTTTCATAGTTTCCTTTCAACAGGTAAAAGTTATGTTTAAATTTTTTCTCAACCGGATTATTTGAAGTAGTTCCAGGTTTATTTTCTTCATTTCCTGAAATGTAGTTCAGTGAAAGGCATGAAGAGATTCCCTCTGTGGGATATTGTTTGTCGTTGAACGAATTCGACAGAATATTGGTCGATGCTGTAATGGCTTCAAAAGAAGTATGATCAGGAGTATCAGACTCTTTGATTGATTCGGTAAGATAATATTTGTCGTTGGTATTGGAATAGGAGCCACCAAAAGTAATTTTTCCCCGTGTTGACAGCGGAAAGCCCACTTCAGCCCTGAAATTATTTTCATTCTGAATAATATAGGGGGGGCGAACATCTTCAAAAACGAATTCGGTAGTTGATGAGTAATAATCCCACCGGTTAAACGTGAAATATCCAGCCATGTAAAAGGGAGTGACAGTTGGGAAATCGACTCTGGCACCGGTTTTTAGCGAACTGTAAAACCGCCCGAAATACATGTTGGTGCTAAATGTGTAAGATCGTTCTTTAAACATGCGGTAATCACCACTCAGAAATCCCTGGTTAATTGGCCGCGTCGATATATTACCTCCAAATTTAACCTGCATCGGATTGTGCGATTTTACGATCAGATGAAGATCGAAATAACCCGTTTCCGGATTATAACGCGAAATTGGTCGCAACGATTTGATTTGATGATCGGCCACGAGTTTGAAATATCCTTTTTTAAGTTCCCTGATGTCGATCACATTTGAATTGTGTTTAAGGCTTTGTATGATGAATTTACGCTGCATGGCATCTTCAGCTCCTTCAACCTGAATATTCTGAAAAATTAGTTGAGGTTTTTTCATGTTAAACTGTTCCCTTTTTTTCTTGAGTTCTTCGGGTCTGATGCGGCATGCAATGCGTGCTTTTATGGCTTCAATCTGCTTATTTGCAGTTTCATAACCAGCTTTTTCAATGAGGTCAATTTTTTTAAAATCGAGCAACCCAATATGGTTAAAGGTGGTTTCCATCAGGAATCCATCTTTCGGATCAATTTTATATTCGGTATTCTGTAAAATCATATTTTCAATCTGAGCCATAATGTTGTCAGGATCTGGCTTTTCAGGATTGTTTGCTACGTTATGCCCGATAATTATGTCAGGATTGAAAAGTTCTTTCATGTTTTTTACCGGAAAGTTGTTCACTATTCCTCCGTCGAAAACCAGCGAACCATCAATCTCAATTGGTTTGAAATAAAAAGGGAAAGTCATTGAGCCACGTATGGCTTCACCCAAATCGCCCTGCCGGAGTACCATTTCGCGGTTATTATAAACATCAGTGGCAATACAAAAAAATGGGATAAACAGGTCGTTAAAATTACCTTTGTTGATGGCTGTTACTGACGAAAACAATTCCATAAACGCAAAATCCATTTGCTCTTCGGGAATGAGGTTGGTAGGTGGGAGGATTTTTATTTTATCTTCTTCTTTTAATAAATCGAGTTCAAGCCATGAGGGATCCTCTTCCAGTTCGCGATAGTAATAGCGGTATTCTTCCTGAATTTTTCCAGTTGACCAGAATTTGAATTGCTCCGATTTGAATAGCTGTTCAATTTCTTCAACCGAATAGCCTGCTGCATACATCCCGCCGACGATAGCGCCCATTGAAGTTCCGGCAATGTAATCAATCGGAATGCCGTTTTCTTCCAAGGCTTTGATTACTGCGATGTGTGCAAGCCCTTTAGCACCACCACCACTCAATACCAGACCTACTTTCTGGGCCTTCAATTGAAAAATGAAAAAAAGCAGAATAACAACCGGGAATAAAAATCGTTTCATGGTTAGTGAAATTTTTGGAAATAAGGGCGAAACCAAATTTACAAAATTGCCTGACCATAAATTGAAAACCTAAATATAAATTATGCAGTTAATTCTCAAATTTAACAATGACGGCAAGTTGTCATTGTTAGTCAATCGTGGTCATTTGTTTCACGTCATTCCTTGTTTTTTAATGGCAATCAATGACAATCAATGACAATTGAATGACTCGAATTTAACTTGTAACCCGAAATTCGTAACTTTTTTATTCCGCAACTTTGTGTTTGAGCGACTGGAACCCTTCGCCCAGAATTTCGTGAGTGTCCATAACCGTAATGAAAGCATCCGGATCAATTTCGCTGATAAACTCCTCCAGAATAGCCACTTCGCGGCGGCTCACCACGGTGTAAATAATGTGTTTGTCGTTTCCGGTAAACATTCCGCTGCCTTTCAGGTAGGTTCCGCCACGCTCCAGATCGACTAATATTTTGTGCCTGATTTCTTCGTGTTTTTCAGAAATAATAAGCAGTGCTTTATTATAATCGCCTCCTTCCAGAACCAAATCAATAGCTCTTCCGGTAATGTAAATAACAACCCACGAATAAAGCGGAATTTGCCAGTCTTTGAAAGCGACCAGACTTAACAGGACGATAGTTGAATCCACATAAATCATTAATTGACCAAGTTGCATGCGGGTATATTTGGCAATAATCATGGCGATAATATCCGAACCTCCTGAAGTGGCGCGAGCTTTGAAAATCAGTCCAAGTCCGAACCCAATCAAAACGCCGCCAAAAACACAGGAAAGAAGAATGTCTGGAACCAATGGGGCATCGCCATCAACACGCAGGTAGGTAATAGCATCCATAAAAACAGAAGATAGCACAAAGCCGACTACTGTTTTAACGCCAAACCGAGGCCCGAGAATTTTAATTCCGGCAATAGTAAGCGGAATGTTGAGAATTAACCCGAATAAACCAATCGGGATACCTTCGGGCCAGAACGAAAACGTCCCCTGAGTCATGTAATGCACCACGATGGCAATACCATAAACTCCGCCTGGAACAATTCGGTGGGGTGAAATGAAATAAACAAACCCGACGGCAAGAATAAAAGCGCCGATTACAATCATGCTGTAATCGCGAAACCATTTCAGGCTGAAAATTTTATCGTTTGGGACAAAGGTCATCGTGTTGATTTTTAGTTGAAGCACAAAGGAACACAGGATAATTGGGATAACCTTTGATTTTTATCAGCGAACGCTTTTGTTTGAAAGTAAATTTGTTGAGTTGCTAAAAAGTTGGAGCGTTTAGTCTATATTTTGTTATTAGATACAAACATGTTTACTGTTTTCTCACAAACCCGTCGCTCAAATTTACAGCCACCGAAATAATATTGCTGGCACCCGCCAAATGATACCTTGCCGATCCGTAGCTGAGTTGAAAACGGGAAATCCGGACCCCAAATCCCCAGGAAAAACCTACCGTTGACAACTTTTCTTCCAAACGTAGTTCCTGCCTGATCTGGTGATTGTACCCTGCGCGGATGGAGAAATTGGGCGATGGAAGCAACTCAACCCCTAAAACCAGGTGTCGCATGAATTTTTTTGTGAAATTCTCCTCGATCAAAACAGGTGAACTTCCGGTGTTGTCTTCCGCGGGTTTGGCCAGATCCCATTTTTGCAAGTGTTGCATGGTTGCAGCAAATCGTATTGGTGCATGCTGAAGCCTTTTTGAAATCCCAAACTGGAGGTCGAACGGAATGGATTCTCTCGCTGCCCCCTCGTAATAAGTGGTGATTTGAGTTCCTATGTTGCGGGCAACCAGTGAGGTAACTGTAAGCCTGTTTTTACTGAAATAACTTAATCCTAAATCGGCTGCAAAACCAATAGACTGGTAGTTTTCGAAGGATGAAAGTATCGGTTTCAGGTTGATGCCGTAAGTGAACCGATTGTATTCGTGCGACCAGATGATGTTCAGCGCATATTCCGCAGCATTAAAAGTTGCTCCGGTTTTTTCTCCGTTCGGAAGCGCTTCTATAAATTTACCATAGTTGATATAATGCATCCCCACAGCAATGTTTCCGGGTAGAGGTGTATCAAAAGAATACGCAGCATAACCGTAATTAATTCCTGCAAAGTAATCGACGTAGTTCAAAGCCAGCATGTTCTTCATTTCAGGCCTTAACAGAGATGGATTATTGTAGGAAACATTGAGGTCGAGCGAGTCGCTGAGTGCAATTTGATTTCCGCCTAAAGCCGCCATCCTGGCCGAATTGGTCAGGTTTAAAAAATCGTAGGTCGATTCGCCGCCAATCTGGCTAAAAGCTTTGGAATAAATACTTGCGAGAAGGATAATCAGGATAAACAGTTTGCGCATAATTCTCAGGATTCAGCTTTTTATCCGAACGGTAAAATCCGGCTTTTAGTATAATTATTTTGGAATCTGGTCTTCCAGTTCTTCGGTTTTTGGGATATCGTTATAATGGTATTTAGCAAGAATAGTTCCTTTTTTTACCAGAATAAGACCGGGATTGGAACGAACAATGGTTTTAAGTGTGATTTCGTCGGTATTAAAAAAGTCGAATTGAACCCCCGTTTGGTTTTTGAATGCTTCAAAACTATCTGGCGATGTAGCTGTCAAACCTATGAAATTGTATCCCTTACGTTTCGCATCAACAGCCAGGGCAGCCATCTTCGCCATTCCTTCCTTGCTCGATTTCTGAAGGTTGTGGGCAATCACTATGAAGGTGCCTTTTTCGTCGTAGAGGAAAAAGTCTTTAATATCTTCACCTTGCGAAGTTTCTATCCTGAAATCATGAATAGGTGGCTGGTATCCTTTTTGAATCAGTTTTTGTTCGGCCATCTTTACAAACTTCCAGTTCAATGTATCCTGCCAGGGATAGTTGGCTTCTGTAAATTCCTTTTCCTCGCCAGTTTTCAGGTTTTTATAAACCAAATTGTTCTCATAAATATCTTTCGGAGCTCCTTCCGGAACTTTCATAGCATCCGGAATATTTACGCCCACTTTGTAAGGGCTGAAATCGATGATTGGAAGATGGTTGTAGGAGTATGCAACAAGGTAAAAATATACGACCATCGTCGCGCCTGTCATAGCTATGGAAAGCATTGGCCCGTTTTTGCTCCTGAAATTATTCCGTTGTTTAAATACGAAAACTGCCAAAGCGAGAAGGACGATGTTTTTGTAAAATGTTTGCCAGTTGGTAATAACCAGTGCATCGCCAAAACAGCCGCAGTCGGTTACAGGGTTGGTCAGGGCAAGAACAAAAGTCAGCCCGGTAAAGAATATCATGAAAGCAAGGATAAACCAGCTTGTAATCCGGATGAAAAAATTAAAAACCATTGCCAGTCCTAGAAAAAACTCAGTAGCTGCGAGCAGAATACCCAGGGCAAATGCCAGGTTGGTCAGCCAGGGCATCTGGAATGCATTGAAATAATCGGTGAATTTATAGGCTGATCCCCAGGGATCTATCCCTTTAACAAATCCGGAGAACACAAAAGTTAATCCGAGCAGAATGCGTGAAATATGTTTTAACATGAATGGTTGTTTTAGAATTCAATCTTAATTAACGCAAAAACGGCATAATTGATCATATCAAGGTAATTGGCTTCAATTCCTTCCGAAATCAAAGTCTTTCCCAAATTGTCTTCGATTTGTTTCGTGCGTTTCAGTTTCATTAAAATAAGATCGGTATATGAACTCATCCGCATGTTTCGCCAGGCTTCGTCGTAATCATGATTTTTGGCCATCATCAAATCTTTGGCTTCCCTGAAATGGTGCTGATACAAACTCAGTGTTTCTTCGCTGGTAAGGTCATCACTTTCTGAGATTCCTTTTTCGAGTTGTATCAAAGCCATGATGCAGTAATTGACAATACCGATATATTCAGAACGAACGCCTTCATCAATTTTACTTATTCCTTTTTGTTCAATACTCCTGATGCGTTGAGCCTTGATGTATATTTGGTCGGTCATTGAACTGGGGCGTAAAATCCGCCAGGAAATGCCGTAATCCATCATTTTTTTCGTAAAAATATCCTGACAAACAGTAATTACATGATCGTATTGCCGGCTTGTTTTATCCATGATTATAGTAATTTTTAGAGGCATAAAAGTATTAAATTAATGTGTATTTTGAGTGCATTTTATTTTACTTTTGTGTAGCACATGATTTTAAGAGCTCTAATAATTATCGTATGTTAATCACATCAACTGCTACCAAATTTCTGAAACGTAAGAATTCTATTAACCTGAACGGACGATTACTTGATCTGTCACAACCTGTTGTAATGGGCATTATCAATGTAACTCCTGACTCCTTTTTTGATGGTGGAAAGTATAAAACAGAAAAGAAAGTAGTGAAACGGGCTGAAGAAATTCTGGAACAGGGAGGAGCAGTTATAGACATTGGCGCTGTATCAACTAAGCCTGGTTCTGAAGGGATTTCAACTAAAGATGAGATTGAGCGACTACTCCCGGCGGTCAAAGCTGTTAAAAAGGAGTTCCCCAACGCATTTATATCCATTGATACATACCGTTCGTGGGTTGCATTGAAAATTATTGAAGAATGTGGTCCATGCATGGTAAACGATGTATCGGGTGGAAATTTTGATGATCACATGTTTGATACCATCGGTAAACTTGGAGTTCCCTATGTTTTGATGCATATGCAAGGCACCCCGCTCAAAATGCAGCAGAATCCTGAGTACGGCGATATCATTCGTGACATTTCCATGTTTTTTACCGAACAGGTTAAAAAACTGACCAAAGCCGGAGTAAAAGATGTGATCATTGATCCGGGATTTGGGTTTGGAAAAAATTTGGATCACAACTACGAGCTTTTAAACCGCCTTGACTCGTTTAAGGTTTTTCAGTTGCCTCTGCTGGTCGGCATTTCACGTAAATCGATGATATGTAAGTTGTTGAATATAAAGCCAGATGATGCGCTTAACGGAACCTCGGTAGTTAATACTCTGGCTCTGATGGGTGGCGCCGATATTTTACGGGTTCATGACGTGAGCGAAGCTGTTGAAGCGGTTCGAATTCTCAACATGGTTCGGACAACATCCAAATAAACAGTAATTAGAAAAGGTAAATCTGAATTTGGTTTTATACTAATTCGAAAACATATCTTTGTCTGAATGAGTTTTCCTTTTTCTCTGCCTCGGCAGGCTGTCTTTATTTTTTTTCTATGACACTATTTATCACCATACGAGTTTTAGATATCATCGATATTTTGTTGGTTGCTTTCCTCCTTTACCAAATGTATCGAATAATTAAAGGGACAGTCGCGTTCAGTATTTTTATCGGCTTTTTTCTGGTATATGTGGCCTGGCTGGTAATTAAAGCCATGAATATGGAATTACTTGGAACGCTGATGGGACAATTTATCGGAGTGGGAGTACTGGCTTTGATTGTGGTTTTTCAGCAGGAGATTCGTCGTTTTTTGCTCCTGATAGGAACTAATTATCAGTTGAGCAGAAGCTTTGGTCTCGAAAAACTTTTTGCATCAGAAAATTTTAAACCCGCATCAAATCAGCAAATCAGGGAAATCGTGCGGGCCTGCGATAATATGTCGCGCTCAAAAACGGGTGCCCTCATCGTTATTCCTCATAATTCCGAGTTGAAAGAGATTGTTCGCTCGGGCGAAAAATTAAATGCGCGAATTTCTTCTTCACTCATCGAAACGATTTTCTTTAGGAATACGCCGTTACACGATGGTGCCATGATCATTCAAGGCAACAGGATTGCAGCAGCACGCTGTATTCTGCCGATAACCGAGCGGCACGACCTTGATCCGGACCTGGGACTTCGACACCGTGCAGCTATTGGTATTTCGGAGGTTTCCGATGCATTGGCGGTTGTGGTTTCTGAGGAAAAGGGTACCATTTCACTGGCAATTAATGGTGAACTGATGCACCGGATTTCCATTGTTCAACTTACCACCGAACTCGAAAAAGTAATTATTGAGGAGGCTTAACACGAACAAAAATTCATTAGTCACTTGTCATTAGAAAAAAGGTTGATTTTTCTAATGACAAGTGACTATTTCCTAATGTACCAATAGGTGTCTTTTCGAAATATGAACCTTATTACATTTGTCTACTTCAATTTTCATACATCGAATTTCCTACCTTTGCAACTGATTTCAGGAAAACGACTTTTGTATGGAGAACCGTATTTGTAAACTCTTCGGAATTAAATATCCAATCATTCAGGCCGGAATGGTCTGGTGCAGTGGCTGGCGGTTGGCTTCGGCGGTTAGTAATAAAGGAGGTTTAGGATTATTGGGTGCAGGTTCTATGCATCCTGAAACTCTTCGTGAGCATATTCAGAAAACCAAACTGGCCACCGATAAACCTTTTGGAGTGAACATTCCCCTGTTTTATCCTGAACTGGAAGCAATTCTGAACATTATTGCAGAAGAGCGTGTTCCCATTGTTTTTACTTCTGCCGGAAGTCCGAAGAAGTGTACCGAATGGCTGAAAGGGCACGGTATTATAGTAGCTCATGTTATTGCCAGTTCCGCTTTTGCTTTGAAATGCGAAGAGGCTGGCGTTGACGCTATTGTTGCTGAAGGCTTTGAAGCCGGAGGGCACAACGGAAAAGAAGAGACCACCACCATGACGTTGATTCCTGCTGTTCGTAAAGTTACTTCATTACCTTTGCTGGCCGCAGGAGGAATTGGAACCGGAGAAGCGATACTGGCAGCACAGGCTTTAGGTGCCGATGGAGTTCAAATCGGGTCGAGATTTGCCATTTCTGAAGAATCATCGGCTCATCCGGATTTCAAAAAACTGGTTATAGGACTGAATGAAGGAGACACCAAACTCGCTTTAAAAAAGATTGGCGCGGTCAGGTTGATTAACAATGAATTTTTTCAGACGGTGAATAAACTGGAGGAGCAAGGCGCTGATGGGTCTGAGCTTCGGGCTTTACTGGGCAAGGGTCGTGCAAAAAAAGGTATGTTCGAAGGTGATTTGGTGGAAGGTGAACTTGAAATCGGCCAGGTCTCGTCAATGATTAACGAAGTATTGCCAGTAAAAAAAATTATCGAAAACCTGATTCAGGAATACCATCAGGCGAAAACCCGGATGAATACAGATTTGTTTGATTTCTAATCACTAAATGATAAATTGACTGAAGCATTGGGCTTCGAAAAGCTCATGTTCTGACAGAACTTGAAACTTGAAATTTTGAACTTGAAACTTTTTTATGATACATTTTGAACGAACCAAATTAGCAAACGGGTTGACGGTGATTGTCCATCAGGATAAAACTACTCCGATGGTAGCTGTGGATATCTGCTATAATGTAGGCTCACGCGACGAACATCCTGATCGGACAGGATTTGCTCATTTGTTTGAGCACCTGATGTTTGGTAGTTCAAAGCATATTCCCTCATACGACGAACCGCTGCAAAAAGCCGGTGGCGATAACAATGCGTTTACATCGAACGACCTGACGAATTATTACCTGACACTGCCTAAGAACAACATCGAAACCGGATTTTGGCTTGAATCAGACCGTATGCTCGAACTGGCTTTTTCGAAATCGAGCCTTGAAGTCCAACGGAATGTGGTGATTGAGGAGTTCAAGCAGCGTTATCTCAATCAACCCTACGGCGATGTTTGGCCTTTGCTGCGCCAGCTTGCTTATAAAGTCCACCCTTACCAGTGGCCAACTATTGGACGTGAGATCAGTCATATTGAACAGGCAACCTTGCAGCAGGTGAAAGACTTTTTCTTTGCTCATTATGCGCCTGATAATGCGGTACTGGTGGTTACCGGTGATGTGGAATTTGACCAGGTTGTTACAATGGCGGAACACTGGTTTGGTCCGATTCCAAGCCGGAATGTGAAGGCCCGAAATCTTCCGCAAGAACCTGAGCAAACTGAAATCAGGGAGCAAACAGTTGAACGGGATGTGCCGAATGATGCCATTTATATGGCCTACCATATGCCCGAAAGATTGGATCCGGCGTATTATGCCACTGATTTGATTTCGGATGTGCTTTCTAATGGCAATTCTTCAAGGATGTATCAAAATCTGGTTCAAAAAGAGAAATTGTTTACAGAGCTCGATGCTTATCTGTCAGGAGATTATGAGCCGGGGTTGTTTATTGTTTCAGGAAAACCAAGTAATGGAATTTCTGTTGAAACAGCACGGAAAGCGATTGAAGGAGAACTCGACCGCATGAAACAGGAAAAAGTTTCGGAATATGAGCTTGAAAAAGTGAAAAATAAAATGGAAGCCAACATCGAATATGCCGAAATGAATTATCTGACAAAGGCGATGAACCTGGCGACCAATGAAATTTTACAGGATGCCGAATTAATCAACTCGCAAGTTCAGTTGTATCATTCGGTAACCACATCGTATATCCAGGAAGTTTCTCAAAAATTGTTCCGCCCCGAAAACTGCTCAGTCTTAAATTACATTGCTAAAAAGTAGAACATGTTGAATCGTACTATACAACCCATTGTTAACCCCATTGAGCATATCGACATGGTTCAGGCTGAAAAGCGTTTACTTTCAAACGGTATTCCGGTTTATTTCATCAATGCCGGTTCGCAGGATGTGGTTAAAATTGATTTTATTTTTGAAGCCGGAACTTGGTTTCAATCTGCCAATCTGATAGCAAGTTTATGCAATTCGATGCTCGAGGAAGGTAGTCGTAATTTTTCGGCAGCCGAAATTGCTGAGCGATTCGATTTCTACGGAGCCTATATTCAGCTGGTGGCTGATCAAAATTATGGATTTGCCAACGTGGTTAGCCTGGGGAAGCATTTGCCAGCCATACTGGAAGTAACTGAAGATATGCTGAAACATTCGGTTTTTCCACAGTATGAACTGGAAGTTTTGATTGATAAAAACAAACAAAAGTTTTTGCTTGAGAACGAAAAAGTTCGCACACTTTGCCAGAAAAAATTTACCCAGGTGATGTTTGGAGAAGCACATCCATATGCGATGAATAATAAGCTGGAAGATTTTGATCAGATTAATCGTGAGATGCTGGTTCAATTCTACCAAACCTTTTATCACTCCGGAAACTGCCGCATCATAGCAGCAGGACGTATTGACGAATCGGTTTTGAACCTTCTGGAAACTCATTTTGGTGGAAACGACTGGAACCAAAAATTAGTGCCAGCAGCTGAATTCAAGATGAATCCTTCACCGCAAAAATTTCATCATGTTGAAAAGGCCAATGGATCGCAGTCTGCCATCAGGGTAGGGAAGATGTGGGTTTCGAAATCTCATCCTGACTATATTCCATTATCCATTTTGGTGACCATTTTTGGAGGGTACTTTGGGTCGAGATTAATGGCCAATATTCGTGAAGAAAAAGGTTATACTTACGGAATTGGCAGTTTCGTACTGTCACTGAAGTATGCCAGTTACCTGGTTATTTCAACCGAAGTTGGCAACGAATATGTTGAACCCACCCGTAAGGAAATTGCTTTTGAAATGCGCCGCCTTCAAACTGAACCGGTTGAGGAAAGCGAGCTGGCAACGCTTAAAAGTTACCTGTTGGGCGAATTCCTCCGTGATTTCGATGGTCCGTTTGCACTTGCCGGAAGTTTTAAAGCCATTAATGATTTTGATCTGGATTATTCATTTTACGACCGTTATTTAAATACTCTGAGGAACATTACTCCCGAAGAATTGATGAAACTGGCGCAGCAATATCTGAATCCTGATGATTGTTATACTGTGGTTGCAGGAAGTAAGGAATTAAGACTGGGAATCAGAAAATGAGATTAGTCTGTAAGTAGATTTCCTGGCTGATCCATTTAACCTTTAGTTGGAGTCTTGTTTCAGGGTTTCTTCTTTTTAGTAGTTTTGAGAGAATAAAACAGATTAACTTGTCAAGTATATTTCCTTTGAAGTTTAAAATCACCCAGATATCTGCCTTGCAGATTTTTCAGCTTATCCGATTTTCGACCCTGATCTTGATTGGGGTGGTTTTCGCCAAATCAGGATTGGCAACTTCCGAAATCGGGCAATACGAAACTTTCCTTTTACTGTCGGGTGCAGTTAGTTTTTTCTGGCTGAATGGATTGATTCAGGGATTTCTTCCATCACAACGAGAACAATCGGTTTCACGAAAATCTTCGGCATTGTTCAGTGTGTTTTATCTGCTTTTGGCATTTTCAGGTTTAGCTGTCCTTTTTCTTTTACTCCTTGAACATTCCATTTCCGGATTTTTACTGAAAGGATCGCCAGTTCCATTCCTGAAATATCTGCTCATTTATGTCCTTATATCTTCGCCAGCCAGCCTGGTCGAATACATCTACCTGATCAAAAAACAGGGAAAGAAGATGCTGATATATGGCATCACTTCCTTTTTTCTGATGTTTCTACTGGTTATTTTGCCACCTGTTTTTGGTTTTAGTATTGAGTACAGCCTTGTTGGACTAGTTCTCAGTGCAGTTTTCAGGTTTATTTGGCTGCTGGTATTGTTGTTTCGCAATTCAAGTCCAATTCCTGATTTTTTATTTATCCGAATACACTTAAAACAAGCTGCGCCATTGGTTTTTTCCATGTTTCTAAGCGGGTCGGCGCAGTATATCGATGGATTCATTATTACTTCCTATTTCGATGATGCAACTTTTGCAGTATACCGGTTTGGTGCCCGTGAATTTCCATTGGTACTTTTACTTGCCAATGCTTTCAGTTCGTCGATGTTACCCGGATTTGCTGATCAATCGGCGTTGAAAACTAATCTGGAAAAAATCAGGCAAAATTCCCAACAACTTGGGTTTTGGTTATTTCCATTGTCCGGAATACTCATGGTACTTTCGCATTGGGCATTCCCGGTAATTTTTAATGTCAACTTCACCGGAAGTGCTACCATATTTAATATTTATTTATTGCTGATCGTAAGCCGGCTTTTGTTTCCTCAAACTATCCTGATTGGCCTGCAGAAAACCAGGGCAATTATGTGGGCCTCAGTGATCGAAATTGTAGCCAATGTTGCTCTTAGCTTATGGTTTGTGCAGCTTTGGGGTTTGCCCGGAGTGGCCTATGGAACTGTTTGTGCCTATATTCTTGAAAAACTGGTACTGATGGTTTTTGTCAGGCAAAATTGTGGGTTCAGGATAAACGAATATTTGAATTTGAAGCGGCATTTGCTTTATTCTTTACTTTTGTCAGTAGTTTTTATCGTGATTGAATATGTAATTTATTAAATGAAGGCAGAAATTTCAATCAATCGATTTTTACATTTTTCTCATTTCTTTTCACTTTTTACTTGATTTTAGCATGGATTTTATCATTGATGATCCCAAACAGGATCAGGAATTCCGACAGATACTTACTAAAATACGACTGGCCAAAAATGGAGAAACAGTTGAGCAAATGAAACAACTTGGCCTCACTTATAAATTAAACTGGGGGGCCTCCATCGTTTTGTTACGCGAAATAGCTAAACAATACGAACCCAATCACTTGCTTGCACTGAAACTCTGGAACAAACAATGGCGCGAAACCATGATTCTGGCTGCTATGCTTGATGTTCCCGCTGAAGTGACCGAAGAGCAGATGGATTACTGGACCAAAAGTATGGAAACGACCGAAATCGCCGAAGTACTAAATACCTATCTGTGGTCGAAAACGAAATTTGCATTTGTCAAATCACTGGAATGGTGCCTGGGAAAGAAACATCTGGTCCGGTTTGCAGGTCTGAATCTGATGGGGCGGCTGGCTATTGCAGAAAAGTCAGAAATGGACGAACTTTTTGAACCATTCTTTGACGTTTTGTCACCTTTGTCGAAAGATCCAAAATTGAAACAGGTTTTTTACCGTTCGTTTATTTTGCTCGGAATGAAGAGCAAACAATTAAATGGAATTGCCATCCAATTTGCAGAAGGGCTTAAAGATATTGATTCAGAGGAAAGTAAAAGCTTGGCAGAGTTGATTTTGTCTGAGCTAAGAAGCGAATATGTACAGGAATCATTTGTTAAGAATGCTTAACATTGAACCGGATTTCAAAAAGGCTGACTATTTTTGGTACAGTTTTTATACTTCAAACGTGAAATTTAAATTTTAAAACAATGGATATTACAAAATCATCGAATCCCGTTTTTGGGAAGAACATATTTAATCAGTCGGCTACTACTTCCAGTGACGGAGTGATGACCGTGAACGGTACCATAAACAAAACCGGGTTAATGTTGCTGATTGTTATTTTTGCGGCCACGTTTACCTGGCGCAAATTCTTTGGCGCGATTGATCCAGCCACACCGGGAGTAATGCCCCAAGGGATTATGGTCTGGACAATCGTTGGAGCGATCGGTGGCTTAATTACTGCACTGATTACCACATTCAGCCCTCGCCGTGCTGCCATGACTGCACCGATTTATGCCGTTTTTGAAGGATTATTCCTGGGAGCTGTTTCGGCCATGTTTGAAGCCATGTATCCCGGACTGGTCATGCGTGCAGTTTCGCTCACATTCGGCGTATTTTTCATCATGCTATTATTGTACCGCTCAGGAACTATTCGTGCAACTCAAAAATTCAGGACGATCATATTGGCTGCAACCGGAGGTATCGCTTTGGTTTATCTGGTTAGCTTTATTGCCAGCATGTTCGGTACTAATTTTGGCTTTATGTACGGAAACGGTTGGATTGGGATTGGTTTCAGCTTGTTCGTTGTTGCGATTGCAGCTCTCAGTCTGATTCTCGATTTCGATATGATTACCCAGGGCGCTAATGCGCGTGCTCCCAAATTCATGGAATGGTATGGCGCTTTTGGACTGATGGTTACCTTAATCTGGCTATACCTCGAAATGCTCCGCCTCCTTTCCAAGTTTGCCAGCCGCGACTAATCTTCAGATTTCATATCAAATAAACTATTTAACAGGGACTTCGGTCCCTGTTTTTGTTTTACAAGGTTTTATTATTAACTATTATTTTAGGTCTGGTATTTTCGTTTGATAAAAATTAAAATATTTTTTAAAAGCGATTGCGTTTTAAAATTTTTGTTGTAATATTGTACTATAGAACTAATACAATAGTACGACATGATTAAATTTGTTCTAAATCCAAAAACAGGAATTCCATTCTACAGGCAAATAATTGACCAGATAAGATTTGGGATAGCATCAGGAAATCTATCGACAGGAGAGCAACTACCAACAGTAAGAGCATTAGCCGTTGAACTAAAAGTTAACTTAAATACTGTTGCAAAAGCTTATAAAGAGCTTGAAATTCAGGATATTTTGGAAACTCAGCAGGGAACGGGCACATTTATAAGTGCAACCGAAAATAAAGTGTTTGAGTCCGAACGGAAACATAAACTTCAAAGTATAATTCAGGAATTTACAACCATAACCTTCAGTTATGGCTTTACAATAGATGAAATAATAGATGAACTTAAAAACCAAACAAATGGAAACTAACAACTATTTTAATCCAATTTCTGTCACTTTATTTCTTGTTTTATGTGCTGTCTGTGGTGCATTATTTTATCTTCAAATTATTAATATTCCGATGCTCTCTGGTGGAATATTGGTCTCAATTTTACTTGCTTCTTCAATTCACATCGCTGATCAATGGGAAAAGGCTGTTGTGTTGAGAATGGGCAAATTTATCGGACTAAAAGGTCCCGGATTTTTTCTGATTATTCCAATTGTCGACCGCATTGCTAAGTATATTGATCAAAGAGTTAGGGTTACCAGCATTAAAGCTGAAGAAACCCTAACTAAAGATACAGTACCAGTTAATGTGGATGCAGTGGTTTATTGGACCGTTTGGGATGTGGAAAAAGCAGCTCTCGAAGTTCAGGAGTATGAAAAGGCCGTTACCTATATCGCACAAACCGGGTTAAGAGATACCATTGGCAAGTATGAATTGTCTGATTTACTCTCTGACCGGGAAAAAATATCAACTGAACTTCAGGTTATACTTGACGATCACACTAATCCTTGGGGAATTACCTGCCAGAATGTAGGGATCAGGGATATTATCATTCCAAAAGATTTGGCAGACTCGATGAGCAAACAGGCTCAGGCTCAACGCGAACGTCAGGCTCGTGTCATATTGGGCACGGCTGAAACTGAGATAGCTGGAAAATTTGCAGAAGCTAGTCTTCAATATGTTAATAATCCGGTTGCCCTTCATTTACGAGGGATGAATATGCTCTTTGAAGGATTAAAAGAGAAAGGTTCGATGGTAATTGTTCCAAGTTCGGCTTTGGATTCAATGAACCTGGGTGCAATGGGTGGAATGATAGCATTGGCAAAACAAGGTGAAAAGGAGGATAATAAACTTTGATATGTGTTTTTAATATAGAAGTTTGCAATAAGTTGTATGCCAGATGATTTCGATTATAATAACATAATTGTCATTTAAGCTTCAATAATAACCGGACTTAGACAGTTTTATTCCATTCAAAATAATCAAAAAAACCAGAAAATGAAATTTAAAACTACATTACTCTTTTTATTCATTGTACCCTTTACATTCGGTCAAAATGGAATACTTATCATTGACAGTGTAATGACTGCTGCTCACAACGAAGGCAAGTTAAATGGGAATGTACTTATTGCCGAAAAAGGACAAATCGTGTACAACCGAAGTTTTGGGTTTGCAAATGAAACGACGAAAGAAAAATTGAATGAGAACTCGGTGTTTGGCCTGGCTTCGGTGTCAAAACAATTTACAGCGATGGCCGTTGTCATTCTCAAAGAGCAAGGGAAATTAAATTATGACGATAAGATAACGAAATATCTTCCTGAGCTTACTACATATGATAATATAACCATCAGGAATATGCTGAATCATACAAGCGGACTTCCTGACATAGTTCAAATAACAAATTCCCCGGAGGCTAAGGAATACATGTCAGTCCGGTTAGTTGGCAAGATTGCGACAAATAAAGATGTGGTTGCTTTTTTGAATCTGTATAAGCCAAAACTAGAATTTACCCCAGGTGCAAAATCTGAATATTGCAATACGGGTTATATTTTGTTAGGTTCTATAATCGAAAGAGTCTCCGGTTCAACGTATGCAGAATTTCTTGATAAATTTATTTTCAAACCACTTGAAATGAATAATACATTTGTCCTTTCCCCTGTAACAGTAGTCGATAAAATTAAAAATTATGCATACGGTTACATTTATTCAGAAGTTTTAAAGAAATACTTATCCGTAGATTCATTGCTTAATGATAACCTTCAAGTTATGACTGATGGTTCGTCAGGTATATATTCAACGGTAATTGATTTATTAAAATGGGACAGGGCATTATACACGGATAAATTAGTCTCTTTTTCAAGCATAAAAGAGATTTTCGAACCCGCCAGATTAAGCGATAATACCAAAACGAGCTATGGTTTTGGTTGGTTTATAAGAGAAGATCCAAATTATGGGAAGAGTGTATTTCATACGGGTGGTGACAGAGGCTATATAACATGCATTGACAGAAATATAGATCATGATAAAACTGTAATCATTCTTGAAAATCATGATCAAGGTGTATTTTTTGTAGATATAATAAATCACAACCTTTACAATATAGACTTTCCTGACGAAGCAAAATTATCCCAGCAACAATTGGATGCGCTTTCCGGAACTTATGAAATTCAAAAGGGTTTTGATTTTAGAGTCTGGTCTGAAAACGGGAAAATTTACGGCCAGGCAACAGGAAAAAAGGTTCATTCCTTATTTGCAGAAAATGAGTTAATGCTATTTGCCAAAGCAGTTGATGCAAAACTGCAATTTGAAATAAACAGTCAGGGAGAAATAACACATTTATATATATTACAGAACGGAAACAAGACAAAAGCTGAAAAGAAAAAATAATACCTATTGCGAAAAGAGGTTAGAATAAATGGCTGGCTTGAAACATAATTTGGAATTCTGTAGCCTGAACAAATATTTGAATTGGCTGACAACTAAGTAGCACGCAATCCTTTACTTGACTCTCATCTATGTTTGGTTTTAATAGTTGAATTTGAACCAATATCTTATCTAATTTCAAAACAGGGGCAGAAGTCCCTGTTTTTGTTATTATATGATTAAACTAAAATTTTTAGTAAATAAACTATCAAATATAGTTCGTAAACTAAAAAATATAGTTACATTTGATCAAAGCATTACAACTATGAAACATCTGACTAATCGGGAAGAAGAAATTATGGAACTCTTTTGGGAAAAGGGTCCGTTGTTTGTCAAAGACGTTATTGAATTTATGGCTGATCCCAAGCCACACTACAACACCATTTCCACCATTGTGCGTGGGTTGGAAGATAAAGGTTTTGTCGGCCACGAACAGTTCGGGAATACACACCGGTATTTTGACATCATCTCACGGGAAGAATTTAGCAGGAACACTATTAAAAACATGGTGGGGAAATATTTTAACCAGTCATATGCCTCGGTCGTTTCTATGTTTGTGCAGGAAGAAAAAATTTCCTTGGAAGAAATTCAGGAATTGATCAGGCAGGCTGAGAAGGCAAAAAAAGATTTATAATACCAACAAATATGAATACCTTTCTGATTTATATTTTAGAATCAACCGTTTGCATCGGTGTGTTTTACCTGTTGTTCAGGCTGCTGATGCGCAAAGAGACTTCGTTTGCTGTTAACCGGGCGACTTTGCTCACGATTGTGGTGGTTTCGGTAATTGTTCCGCTGGTTCAGTTGCCGCAACTGATGCAAACGCCCGTGCATGTAGAGCTGATTCCTGAATTCTCGGAAAATAAAATACAGATTCAAAACCTGCCCATAGCAGAAAATGCAGCATCTTTCGAGGTTCAACAACCTGTTGGCGAACCTGCACCGGCTGCAAACGAACTAACGATTCCGCTGGAAACTTTGCTCCGGTATTTTTACATGGCTGGCGTGTTGGTGGCATTCCTGCTTTTGGTCAGGAATATTTTCCTGATTTTTATGCTATCGCGGAAAGCAACAGTGCAGCAAATGGATGGCTTCCGACTGCTGATTGTTGATCGCGAAGTACCCAGTTTTGCATTTGGTCGTTCGGTGATCATTTCTCAATCCGATTACGATGCGCATGGTCAGGCCATTCTGGCGCATGAACAGGCACACATCCGACTGAACCATTTTGTCGATTTGCTGCTGCTCGAACTGGTCAGAACCATTCATTGGTTTAACCCGGCGGTTTACGCGCTAATCGGCGACATGAAAGAAATCCACGAGTTTCAGGCCGACGAGCAAACCCTTTATTCAGGCATCGATGCAACTCAATATCAATTACTCATTATTCAAAAAGGTGTTGGGCCAAGGCGGTTCGCACTTGCAAACAGTTTTAATCATTGTCAAATTAAAAAAAGAATTACCATGATGAACAAATCAAAAACCAGTAAAGCATGGCGTTGGAAGGTGGCGACCTTTCTACCATTGCTTGCCCTGCTGCTGATGGCATTCGGCAAAAGGAGCGAACTGCCTATCGTAAAAAATACATTAGCCGAAAAGGTTACTGTGCATCAATCGGACCTCAAAAATGAAGTTGAACCCGCGCCAACAGAGATTGTTCCCATATCGTCGAATAAAAACTCTGTTCCGGATAATAAAAATGGAAGTTCAGCGAATGCATTTCTGAAAAAAGAACACCCGATTATGGCATCAGAAAAAGTGGTAAAAGGGAAAGTTGTCGATGCAAATGAAAAACCATTGGAAGGGGCTTCTGTGGTAGTATCCGGCAAGACAATAGGTACAGTTACCGACAAGGATGGTGTTTTCAACTTAAATCTTAGTGATACAAGCTCTATTGTCGTTTCATACGTTGGATTTAAGTCAGTTAAGCTAGCTCCGGATTTTGAGAAGTTAATGAACATCAATTTGAAACCTGAGAATATTGGTATTGAAAAAGTTGTCGTAGTAGGCTACAGCATTCAAAAAAAGCAAGAATCGACAACAAAAGGATCAAATAACGAGGGAAATCCCAATTCCGGCAATAAAAAGATTTTTACCATTGTTGAGCAAATGCCTGAATTTCCAGGTGGAGCGATGGCTTTACGAAAACATATTGCACAGCAAATTAAATATCCGATGTCAGCACAAGAGCATGGTATTCAAGGTGATGTATATGTCAGTTTCGTGATTAATAGCTTTGGCGCAGTATCTGACGTGAAAATCGCAAGGTCAGTTGACCCGGCTCTTGATAATGAAGCAATGAGGGTTATCTATACCATGCCCAAATGGAATCCAGGGTTGCAGCAAGGCAAAGCTGTAGATGTAGCTTATACTTTACCTATCACGTTTATCTTGCAGTAAAATAAGAACAATCTTAAAACCATTCTTTTTTCTCACCTTAAAATCTAGGGTTCGTCTTGAAGTCGGACCCAGTAAAATTAATTAAAAAAAACTGCCGACTTTGGTGCGTCTCCATTGCCGGCAGCTTTAATCATTGTCAAATGAATTGTATTGCTACAACAGTTCAAAAATAGAAATTAAAGATCAAATGCAAAACAGGGGCTTCGGTCCCTGTTTTTGTTTTCCGGCATTTAATGTTATTTTCGGCATAGTTAACGAAAGGCTGGTAGTATTTTATGGAAATCATTCCCGTTGCTGATGCAAAAACGATTCAGGCATTTCATCAGCTGCCAATCAGTATTTACAAAGACGATAAAAGCTGGGTTCCTCCTCTGCAGAAGATGATAGAGGATATTTTTGATCCTCAGAAAAATGCAGGGTTTGTTCAGGGAGATGCACGCCGTTGGCTGGTGAAAGATGGAGAACATTATCTTGGACGAATTGCCGCTTTTTACGATCGAAGTAAAATGGAAGAAGGAGAGGAACAAGCTGGAAATATAGGTTTTTTTGAATGTTTTGATGATGTGGATGCAGCTTCGCTGCTTTTTGATACCGCCAGAAATTGGCTGAAAAGTAAAGGTTTCACGGCTATGGATGGTCCTGTAAATTTCGGTGAGAATTTTTTCAACTGGGGTTTGCTGGTCGATGGTTTTCAACAGCAGGGGTTTGGGATGCAATATCATAAGCCTTATTACAAAAGGCTTTTTACCTCCTACGGTTTTCAAACTTATTACCAACAGTTTAGTTTTCACCTGGACATAACCAATCCTGATCTTCCGGACCGGTTCTGGAAAATTGCAGAGTGGGTCACCAAAAAGAAGGATTTTCATTACCAAACATTTTCTTTCAAGGAACAGGATCGGTGCATTAGCGATTTTATAACCATTTATCGGCAGGCCTGGGATAAACACGGTAACTTCAAACACATTGATCCCAGAGACCTGAAAGCAATGATCAGGGACGCTCGGATTGTTTTTGAAGAAGAATTTATCTGGTATGTGTATTTTAAAGATGAACCAATCGCTTTTTTTATGATGATGCCGGATTTAAATCAGATTTTGATTCATTTGAAAGATGGAAAGCTGGGGCTTTTTAACGTACTGAAAATGATATACCTGAAACGTAAAAAGACGATGACTCGGTGCCGTGTTTTGGTGATGGGCGTAATTCCTAAATTTCAGGGCGCCGGAATTGAATCGGGCATATTCTGGCATTTGAGACAGGTTATGCTGAAAAAGCCCTGGTATAAAGAAATGGAATTGAGTTGGGTGGGCGACTTTAATCCAAAAATGATAGCCCTTTTTAATTCTGTAGGAAGCCAGTATGCCAAAACGCACGAAACTTTGCGATATTTGTTCGACAAAAACAGACCTTTCGAACGTTTGCCAATTATTGAATAAAAGCATGTCAAAAAAGCCATTTTACTTATTTGATCCTTCAAAAATTGTCATAAATTGAATTCCAAATAGATTAGCCATGCGATTAATACAAGTCACTGATAAACAAACTCAAAAACTTTTTCACCAGGTTCCGCACCTGATTTACAAGAACGATCCAAACTGGCCATGCCCGTTGCATGGAATGGTCGAGGATGTTTTTACTCCGGCTAAAAATCCATCATTTAAGACAGGAGATGCCTGTCGTTGGGTATTAACCGACGATAAAGGGAAATTGCTGGGACGTATTGGAGCTTTTTTCAACAGTAAAAAAGCATTCACTTTTGAACAGCCAACAGGCGGATGTGGATTCTTTGAGTGTATCAATCAGTTTGATGCTGCGCGAATTTTATTTGATGCTGCTCGCGATTGGCTTAAAGAGCGCGGGATGGAGGCGATGGACGGGCCAGTAAATTTTGGAGAAAATTATATGAATTGGGGACTCCTCGTTGATGGATTTATTCATCAGGGATTTGGAATGCCATACAACCCTCCTTATTATCTCGATTTGTTCAGACAGTATGGCTTTGAAGTGTATTTTGAGCAATACAGTTATCACCTCGATTATTCAAAACCTTTTCCTGAGCGCTTTTGGAAAATTGCAGGTTGGGTAGCTCAAAAACCAGGCTACTCATTTGAGCATTTTTCATTCAGCAAAACCGAGAAATTCATTGAAGATTTTTGCTATATCTATGATGAAGCATGGCGGTTTCATGAACATTTTCAACCTTTGGATAAGGATGAACTTCGCGATTTTATAACAACTTCCAAAGCAATTCTCGATCCGGAAATGGTTTGGTTTGCCTATCATGAGGGGACTCCGATTGCCCTGTTTGTCATGATTCCGGATATTAACCAGATTTTGAAAAAACTAAACGGCAAGTTGAATTTTATCAGTATCCTGAAATTTCTCTATTATAAAAGAATGAAAACGATGACCCGTACGCGCATTCTGATTATGGGTGTAATTCCTAAATATCAGAAATCGGGTATCGAGTCTGCTATTTTCTGGCATCAGGATAAACTGATGAAACACAAACCTCAATATAAAGAAGTAGAGATGTCTTGGGCCGGAGATTTTAATCCGAAAATTATTTCCGTTTATAAGTCGGTGGGCGGCGTTCAGATGAAAACTCATTATACCATGCGTTATTTGTTCAACCGAAGTTTGCCTTTTAAAAGAGTGCCAATCATTGGTTCAGATGAATAGTTGATATTTTTAAGAGACTGTTTAAATTTCTCAATTTGATTTTTCGTGTTACCCCTAAAACCCTGAAGGGAGCACGAAAAATCAAAAATCACCCTTCAGGGGCGGGGTAAATTTTTGATTTTTACTCTTCCTGACAAATTTTAAACAGACTTTAAGGAATTAATGATCAGAAATATTTGGAAATTAAATTCCTAAATGTAACTTTGCAGGCCGTTAAAAATAAAAGTAAAAGGATTATAAAAATGAAAAAAGGGATACATCCAGCAAATTATCGTACTGTTGCATTCAAAGATATGTCAAACGGTCATGTTTTTATTACCAAATCGACTGTTAACACTAAGGAGACAGAAGTAGTAGACGGAGTTGAATATCCGGTTATAAAACTTGAAATTTCAAGTTCTTCACATCCATTTTATACTGGAAAAATGAAATTGGTCGACACCGCAGGTCGTGTTGATAAATTCAATACCAGGTATTCGAAACACATGGAAAACAGAAAAAAATAATTCTGTTTCGATAAAAATATTAAAAAAGCTTCGCATTGTCGGAGCTTTTTTAGTTTCATACCGTCCCATTATCACATTTCCAATCCTTTTTTGGCATGGCTATTGCAAAACTTAGCGTTATAATTTTTTAACGCTTACATCGGTCAGTATGGCAGATGTGATTTTCAAATTTTATTTTAGATCGAAAATTAATGATTATGCAAAATATATTAATATCCAGCTTAATGGATGATGAATCTGAATTTATTCCGATTTTGGCTGACGATAATGAGTCTGAATTGACTAACGCTGAAGTTCCTGACATTTTGCCCATATTGCCTTTAAGGAACACGGTAATGTTTCCCGGCATAGTAATGCCTATCACTGTTGGAAGGCAGAAATCGCTTCAATTGGTTCAGGAAGTGTATCGTGGGAACCGGTTGCTTGGAACGGTTTCTCAAAAGGATGGTAATGTTGATGATCCGGCACAGGCTGATTTATACCAGACCGGTACTATTGCCCAGGTATTAAAGATTTTGGAGATGCCCGATGGTACAACCTCGGTTATTATCCAAGGTAAAAAGCGGTTCGAAATTCAGGAATATACACAGGAGTTTCCGTATTTTAAAGCCAGGATAAATCCTCTCGAAGATATTCATCCACATGGCGATTCGGTTGAATTCTCGGCTGTTGTGGGTTCTTTAAAAGACCTTTCCATAAAAATTGCACAGTTTTCGTCACATATTTCGCCGGAAGCTTCGTTTGCTGTCAAAAATATCGAGAATTCAACTTTCCTGATCAATTTTGTTTGTTCGAATACCGATATTAAAGTTGAAGAAAAGCAGGTTTTGCTCGGCATCAGCGACATCAAAGAACGTGGAATTCAGGCAATCTCCTATTTGGTTCGGGAAGTTCAAATGGCCGAATTAAAACGTGACATTCAGACTAAAGTAAAATCCGAATTGGATCAGCAACAGCGTGAATATTTGCTCAATCAGCAGATGAAAACTATTCAGGATGAATTGGGCGGAAATCCGGCAGAACAGGAAATTCATGAATTCAGAGAAAAGGCAAAAGAAAAAAAATGGTCGGATGAAGCAGCCAAACACTTTGAGAAAGAAGTACACAAGCTTTCGCGTTTAAATCCTGCTGCTGGTGAATATTCGGTCCAGTATGCCTACTGCCAGACTTTGCTCGACCTTCCATGGAATGAATATACCGAAGATATATTTGATTTAAAACGTGCTGCCAGCGTACTCGATGAAGATCATTACGGTCTAGAAAAAGTAAAAGATCGAATATTGGAGCATCTTGCAGTCCTGAAATTAAAGAATGACATGAAGTCGCCGATTTTATGTCTTTATGGCCCCCCGGGGGTTGGGAAAACATCGCTTGGAAAGTCAATTGCCAAAGCGCTTGGCCGCAATTACATTAGAATGAGTTTGGGCGGATTGCACGACGAAGCTGAAATTCGCGGACACCGGAAAACCTATATTGGTGCAATGCCCGGACGTATTTTGCAGAACATTAAAAAAGCAAAATCATCCAATCCGGTTTTTATCCTGGACGAATTGGATAAGGTCTCAAAAGATTTTCATGGCGACCCGGCTTCGGCATTGCTCGAAGTATTGGATCCAGAGCAAAATTTTGAATTTCACGACAATTACGTTGAGCTTGAATATGATTTGTCGAAAGTCATGTTTATTGCAACGGCAAACACTTTGAATACCATTGCCCCTGCTTTGCGCGACAGGCTCGAACTGATTGAGGTTAGCGGATACCTGGTTGAGGAAAAAATAGAAATTGCCAAAAGGCACCTTATCCCGAAACAGTTAGAAAATCATGGGGTGGGAGAGAATCAGGTAGTTTTTACCAACGAGATTATTCAACACATTATTGAGAATTATACCCGCGAATCAGGCGTTCGTGAGCTGGACAAAAAAATTGCAAAAATTGCCCGCCGAATTGCAAAAAAGATTGCCTTTGAGGAGAATTATAACATTGATCTTGCTAAAACAGACATAAGGGAATATTTGGGAGTAATTCAATACACCAAAGAAATATACCAGGGAAATGAATTTGCCGGAGTGGTAACTGGTTTGGCATGGACTGCAGTTGGGGGTGAAATTTTGTATGTCGAAACCAGCCTGAGCAAAGGTAAGGGGACTCTGACTTTAACCGGAAATTTAGGCGATGTTATGAAAGAGTCGGCTATGCTTGCCCATGAATACCTTCGCTCTCATGCCGAACAATTGGGTTTAAATCCTGAAGTTTTTGACCGGTATAATGTTCATGTTCACGTTCCTGAAGGTGCCATTCCCAAAGACGGACCTTCTGCCGGAATTACCATGGTTACTTCCATTGCATCGGCATTTACCCAGCGAAAAGTTAGAGAGAATCTGGCTATGACCGGCGAGATTACCCTGCGTGGCAAAGTTTTGCCTGTTGGTGGTATTAAAGAAAAAATTCTGGCAGCCAAACGTGCAGGGATCAAAGAAATTATCTTATCGGATGCTAACCGCAAGGATCTGGAAGAAATAAAAGATGCCTACATTAATGGTCTTAAATTTCACCATGTAAGTACTATTCAGGAGGTGATTGATTTTGCTTTGCTTGATACAATGGTAGATAAACCACTGAAGATTGAATAGATCGGGTAAGGCTCTATTAACGAAAACGGACAACGGGAAAGAATCTACTGTTGTCCGTTTTCTTTTTAATGACCTTGCATTGGTGGGAACAAATCCAGTTTTTCAAAGTGTAGTAGGTTGCTCTTTGTAATGTCTTCTTCCAGAACTGACTGATTGAAGTTAACCATACATTTAAGATTTTTTTTATCCAACTTCTTCAAATACTTCAGATTGATATAAGCCGACCTGCTGATTTTAAAAAAAGTCTGTGAGTTAATTGTTTCAGCCAGAATATTCAGATTTCTGGTGATTGTCTCAATAGTTCCATCCTTCAAATAAAGGTAAGAATTGTGCTCTTTAGCTTTTAAGAGCACAATGTCTTTAATTTCAACAATTAGTATCCCGTTTATTGTCGGAAGTTTAATCTTTGGGGAATTTGATTGTGAGTGGATGAATAGGTCTACTTTTCTTAAATACTTCTTTTTTTCTGCAACTTCCTGATATTTAAGTATAACTGTTTCCACATCTTCAACAGTAAAGGGTTTGATAAGGAAGTCGAGCGGTTGAAAATCTATGGCATCATAGCCATATTTTGGATGGGCTGTGGTGAATACAATTTCGGAATAGAAATTTTCAGTATGAATATGATTGGCTACCTGGAGCCCATTCATATCGGGCATATCAATGTCCAAAAAAACCAAATCGGGCAAATTCTGATTGACAAAATCCAATCCTTTTTTTGCCTGAGTTTCCTTGCCCATTACGTTAACGTTGGGAAAAAATCTCAGAAACATCTCAAGTAATTGGATGGCTTCCGGTTCATCGTCAATAATAAATGCAGAAATATTAGTTGAATCCATGTGCCAATCAGTCAAGGTTTAACTTGGTTAAATTTCGAATATGCTGCTTTGATCCTTTCACAATATACTCTTTGCCTTCGTGAAAGAGCAAAATTGAGTTATCATTTTTGAAAACTTTACGTATGTACTTCCTGTTAATCAGAAATTTTCGGTTTGACCTGATAAAATCAACAGAACCAAGAATTTCTTCTATCCTTGAGAGAAAGAGGTAAATAATTTCCTTTCGGTTTTGGGTTAAATACATTTCAGAAAAAATTCCATCTGCCATGCAAAAAATAATTTCTTCCGGATCAATCAAAATATATCCCTTGGAAGTATAAAACATCAATCGTTTTTCTTCAGTCGATTTTTCTATGACCTGTTTTATTTTTAACTGAACAGAGTTCTGTTTAAGCAGGAGTATCTGTCCGATTATCTTATCGAGTTTGTCATTTGGAATGGGCTTGAGAAGATAATGATAAACTCCGTGTTGAATGGCCTGGGCTGCATTATCTTTAGATTCTGAAATAAAGACAACAGTTGTTTCAGTAAGTTTTGTTTTAATAAACTTGTATAACTCATTAATAGTCTTGTCTCTAAAAGGGAATTCCATCAGAACGATATCCGGAACGGAGTCAATTACTTTCAACAAGGCCATTTCAGAATCCGTAGCAACATCAACTCTGTCAATTAGAGAATTCTCATTCAGAATTTCCTGGATGTGAATGACTGATTTGGGCTCACTATCAATAATTAAGACACAAATTTTGTGTTCCATCTGAGGGGTTGATCATTATTTTTAGTAATGCGATAAAGATAACAACATATAATAGTTATCCTTTTACTTGAAAGGAAACAATATAATTGTTAATATTATTGTCAGTTAATGAGGCATTAAATATAGGTAAAAATGAAGATATAATATCGCAAAGGTTTTTTGTGGTCTTAAAATTCTTTGATTGAATTTATCTAAGTAAAATTTAAAGTTCATTGGAGATGTCTAATTATAATTTATGCTCATGTTTGAAAACAGGCTTAAATTTCAATGAATTAAATGTATTTCTTAATATTCAGTAATTGTTTGACTAACTTTAAATTATCTGTCCCTTATTTTTTTATATTTATGCATAGAAACCATTACTGAATTTGATTGTTTAATCTTGGTAGTTTTAAAAATGGATTCATTATATATTAAATACTAAACCTTTTGGAATGAGAAAAAACTTTCTTCCCTGGCATTTCTCAGAGCATTTGAAAGCATGCATCCCTTTAATAATTTTAACTTTTTTTTTCATTGTTGTTCCCTTTTCTCATAAGGCAAATGCGAATGATGAGCCGGAAGAATTTGTTGAAGATCATTCACACGAGGACATTCAGCGCGGAGAACGTTTTTTTAAAGGACTTTTACCTAAAGGTCGCAAATTTGAAGCATGTGTATCTTGTCATAACCTGAGTCATTCGGATGAATTTAACTGGAATCCGTCGGCCGTAGCTATTGCTGTGAAATTTAAAGAAAAGGATTTTGCTGAGTTTCAGAGTGCGGTAATGCAGCCCAACGGAAAAAAAATGGAGGCATCGCATAAAGATTTTACGATTGAAGAAGAAGATTTGAAGAAAGTTAAGATTTATCTGGATGATCTTGCAATAACGGGGGCACACAACGAAGGTCCGACCATTAATCAGATAGTGATATTTCTGCTTTTAGGTTTACTAATGACCTTTGCCTTGCTTGATCTTATTTTCTTTCATAAGGTTAAATACCGTTTTGTTACTGTTCTGATTCTTATTATTGCTATAGTCGTTCAGGTAAAAATGGTTGCTGATGCTGCCATCAACCTTGGACGGTCACAAAATTACGCCCCCGATCAGCCTATCAAGTTTTCACATAAAGTTCATGCGGGCGATAATAAAATTGATTGCAAATATTGTCACCACACTGCAGAATTCGGTAAATCAGCTGGGATTCCGGCAATGGAATTGTGTATGAACTGTCACGTTCTGGTTCGTGAAGGTGCAAATTCAGGAAAATTTGAAATCGCCAAAGTGGTGGAAGCTAATGAAACGAAAAAGCCTGTTGAATGGATACGTTTACACAATTTGCCCGATCATGTGTTTTTTAGTCACGCCCAGCATGTTGGTGTTGCTAAAGTTGATTGTAAGCAATGTCATGGGCAAGTTCAGGAAATGGACGTAATGAGCCAATACAGTGATTTGTCAATGGGATGGTGTATCAATTGTCACCGCGATACCAAAGTGAATTTCAAGGATAATGCTTATTACGACAATTATATGAAACTGCACGATCAGCTCAAAGGTGGTGGAATTGACACCATCCGCGCTGTGAATATCGGGGCAAATGATTGTATGCGTTGCCATTATTAAAAAGTTCCAAGTTTCAGGTTCTACATTTCAAGTAAAAAAATAAAAAATATATCGTCGATGAAGACATACTGGAGAAGTATAGAAGAACTTTCCAATCCAAAAGAGTTACGCCGGGAAGAAGTGCGTGAAGAAGCCAAACAAAAAAGCATGTTGATGAGAGGCGATACCGAACTGAATGCTGCTTCGAGACGCGATTTTCTGAAAACCTTTGGTTTTGGCATTGCAGCAGCTTCAATAGTAGCCAGTTGTAAAAGACCTGTTGATAAAGCAATTCCATATTTGATTAAGCCTGATGAGATTAACCCGGGCACAGCCAATTATTATGCATCCTCTTATTTCGAAGGAAATGAATATGGGAGTATTATTGTAAAAGTCCGCGATGGCCGGCCAATCAAGATTGAAGGGAATACACTGAGTTCTATTTCGCAGGGCGGAACAAGCGCGCGGATGCAGGCATCGGTTCTCAATCTTTATGATGATGCACGTTTTAAAGGACCTTCCAAAAGCGGACAGGAAATTACATGGGAAAAGGCGGATGAAGAAATTATCGCACAGTTAGCTACTTTAAAGTCGCAAGGTGGAAAAGTCGTACTGCTCAGTTCAACCATTATTTCACCATCAACCCGCGATGTCATTCGAAAGTTTGCTGAAAAACAATCGAATGTTGAATGGATTCAGTATGATCCGGTTTCGGCTTCAGGAATTCTGGAAGCTAACAAAAAGAGTTTTGGAACTGCTTTTATTCCTGATTACCGGTTTAAACAAGCAAAAGTGGTAGTCAGTTTTGGCGCCGATTTCCTCGGAAGCTGGCTTTCTTCTGTTGAATATACCAAAGGATACACAGCCGCACGTCAATTGCAGGATGGCCGTAAGGAAATGCTTCGCCATTACCAGTTCGAGTCGGGCCTCACTTTGAGTGGCTCAAATGCCGATGTTCGTTTCCCGATTAAACCTTCGGAAGAAGGGGCTATTGTTCTGGCTCTTTATAATGCTGTTGCCAAAGCAAAAGGCGGTCTGGTACTTTCAGGAGTTCAGTCATCGGTTGATATCAGCGAACTTGCTAAAGATCTTCTGGAAAATGAAAAACAAAGCATTGTGATCTCCGGAAGCAATGATGTGAATATTCAGTTGTTGGTGAATGGAATCAATCAGCTTTTAGGAAATTACGGACAAACCATTGGTTTGGAAAATCCTTTGATGACCAAACAGGGAATTGATAAGGATACTGACCGCTTGCTTTCTGATTTAAAAGCTGGTAATGTGAAAGCATTGTTGATTTGGAATGCCAATCCGGTTTACGATCATCCAAAAGGAAAAGAGTTTGCCGAAGCCATTAAGAAAACAGGCTTGAGTGTTTCTTTTTCGGAACGGCCTGATGAAACTACAGCACTTTGCCAATACATTTTACCTGAAAGCAATCTACTGGAAAGTTGGAACGATATGGAGCCAAAATCTGGTATTTACAGTCTTTCTCAACCTGTAATCGCACCGATATTCAATAGCCGCCAGGCTCAGTCAACTTTGTTGAAATGGATTGGAGCCGATCTCAATTATCGTGATTATATCAAAAACTACTGGAAAGAAACCCAATTTCCGAAACAAAAAAATACAACAGATTTCCGTCAGTTCTGGAATACTTCGTTGCAAAACGGTGTTTTCGAAATGGCTCTGGAATCAAAATTGGTGTATTCTCCGGAAGGACTTTCTCAGGCAGGAAGCCAGATTAAAGGCGCTGCTTCAGGAATTGAAGTTGTTCTATACGAAAGTGTAGGTATTGGCAACGGAAAACTGGCCAACAACCCCTGGTTGCAGGAATTACCCGATCCGGTTGCTAAAATCAGCTGGGACAATTTTGCCGCTGTTCCGGTTGCTTATGCCGCCGAAAACGGTCTTAAAAACGAAGATGTCATTCTGGTAAATGGCATTGAATTGCCTGTATTTGTTCAACCCGGTCAAGCAAAAGATACTATTTCGGTTGCACTCGGTTATGGCCGCGAAATTGCCGGAAAAGTGGGCGATCATACCGGAACAAATCTGTATCCGTTTGTCGGAACTGAAAGCGGAACACGTCAATATTTCCTGACTTCAGCAAAAGTTGAAAAGGTTCCTGAAAAAGTATTTCAGCTCGCTATTTCCCAGACTCATTATTCCATGGAAGGCCGCCCGATTGTTCGCGAAACCACTTTGGATGAATACATCAAGAATCCGGTTTCAGGGAACGAGATAAAAGCCGAACACGAAGAAAAATCGGTTACCCTTTACGAAGCTCCTGTTTATAACGGACATCACTGGGGAATGGCCATTGACCTGAACTCATGTACCGGTTGCGGAAACTGCGCCATTGCTTGTCAGGCCGAAAATAACATTCAGGTCATCGGGAAAGAACAGGTTCGGAATAGAAGAATCATGCATTGGATACGGATTGACCGGTATTATTCTGAAAATCCGGAAAACCCGAAAGTTTCGTTCCAACCGGTAATGTGTCAGCATTGCGGAAACGCGCCTTGTGAGAATGTTTGCCCGGTAGCTGCAACACCTCACAGCGAAGAAGGTCTGAACCAGATGGCATATAACCGCTGCGTCGGCACCAAATATTGCGTAAACAACTGTCCATACAAAGTGCGCCGCTTCAACTGGTTCCAGTATGTGAAAAACGATAAATTCGACTTCGCATCGAACAGCGATTTAGGACGCATGGTTTTGAATCCGGATGTAACCGTTCGTTCACGCGGGGTGGTTGAAAAATGCTCAATGTGTGTTCAGCGTATTCAGGAGAAAAAACAGTTGGCCAAGTTGGAAGGAAGAGCAATTGCCGAAGGCGAAATCAAAACTGCCTGTTCGCAGTCCTGTCCCGGAAATGCCATTGTTTTTGGTGATCTGGAGAATCCGGAAAGCCGCATTTCGAAGCTGTTTAAAGACCAGCGCAATTACCATTTATTGGAAGAATTACACACTTTGCCGTCAGTTGGCTATCTGACCAAAGTAAGGAACATAAATGCTTGATCATAAATAAAAGAAATCAGACTGGATTATGTATAAAACGGACGTACGAGGAAAATTAATTGACGGAGAAAAGTCGCTCAGTCAGATTTCGCAGGAGATTCTTGCGCCCATCGACGCCAAAACGCCCAAATGGTGGTACATCGCAATGGGAATCAGTTTGGCAATGTTTGCATGGGGAGCACAAAGCCTGTATGTTACACTGACACAAGGAATCGGCACGTGGGGACAGAATAGCACCGTAGCGTGGGGATGGGAAATTATCAATTTTGTTTGGTGGATCGGTATCGGACATGCCGGAACTGCTTTTTCCATCTTCCTCCTGATTTTGCGCCAGAAGTGGAGAACTGCCATCAACCGTGCTGCGGAAGCAATGACCGTAGTAGCTGTTTTTTGTGCGGCTCTTTTCCCGCTGATGCACATGGGACGTCCCTGGTTGTTTTTTTACATTTTTCCTTATCCCAATACAAGAGGACCGTTGTGGGTGAACTTTAACTCACCGCTTTTCTGGGACTTCATGGCAATTTCGGCTTACCTTTTGATTTCGGCCAGTTTCTGGTACTTCGGAATGGTTCCTGATTTTGCAACAATTCGCGACACCACCAAATCGAAGATTAAAAAAGCGGTTTACGGATTTTTTGCTTTTGGTTGGGTCGGATCATCCCGCGAATGGTTGCGTTACGAAGGCTTAGCCTTTGTCTTAGGTGGAATCGCTGCCGTTCTGGTAGTTTCCGTTCACTCTATAGTTTCTACTGACTTTGCAGTTTCTGTTGAGCCAGGCTGGCATACCACATTGTTTCCTCCATATTTCGTGGTTGGTGCAATCTTCTCAGGATTTGCAATGGTTTTAACCTTGGTTACCCTGATGAAGAAATTGTATAACATGGGAGATTTTATCACTGAAAACCATGTTGATGCGGTTTGCAGGATATTGGTATTTGTTTCACTGATTATGGGAACCGCCTACATTACAGAAATCTTTATTGCCTGGTATTCAGGATCGGAATACGAAATGTATACCTTCTTTAAGAACCGCATTACCGGCGAATACGCCATGCAGTTCTGGGGAATGTTCATTTTCAATGCACTTTTGCCGCAGTTATTCTGGTCAAGAAAAGTTCGGAGGAATCTGTGGGTGGTTTTTGTGATTTCCCTCTTTATCAATCTGGGAATGTGGTTCGAACGATTCAATATCGTGGTAACTTCACTTTCAAAAAACTATTTGCCTGCAAGTTGGGCCGAATACCATCCAACATGGGTCGAAATCGGATTCTTTGTCGGTACTCTTGGAATGTTCTCTGCCGGAGTTTTGTTATTCTTCCGCTATATTCCACAGATTGCAATCGCAGAAGTCAAGATGATTTCGAAATACAATACACAGCAAACCGATCACCTTAAACCTGGGCACCATGATTACGAATAAGAAATATTTAGTAGGTGTTTTTGACAACGAGCATACGCTGGTTGATGCTTTTGAAAAGGCTTTGGCACAAGGAGTCGTTATTGAAGAAGTCTACACACCCTATCCGATTCATGAGATTCTGACTGGAATGAAGAATAAAACGAACATTACTACAGCCGCTTTCTTTTACGGATTGTTTGCTGTTATCATGCTTATCGGAGGAATGTATTATGCCGCGGTTGTTGATTGGCCACTGCATTTTGGCGGAAAACCATTCAATACGTTTCCATCGTTTATCGTGGTAACTATTGTTGCAACAATATTGACGATCACACTTTTGACTCTGTTCACGTTTTCTGTCCGGTCAAAAATATATCCGGGGAAAAAGGCCGAGATTATTGATATTCGCGCTACCGATGATAAATTCATCATTTTGCTCGATCAGGATAAAATGGGAATTAACAAACCGGAAGTGACCAGGTTATTCCAGACCAACGGAGCGTCAGAAGTATATGAAAAGGAAACCGCTACTAACTGATTTAAATTTTCAACGAATGAACTTGAAAAATACGATAAAGATTCTTGCGGCCATTGGCTTAATCGCAGTTTTTGGTTCGTGCGACCGCAACCGGAATACAACGGGTTGGCAATATTTTGACGATATGGCACATTCACCAGCTTACGAAACTTATACGGCCAATCCGAATTTTGCCGACGGGAAAACCATGCGCAATCCGGTTGAGGGTACAATTCCGTTAGGTTATCAGCCTTATTTGTATGAGAAAAACGATACTGATCGTGTATTAGCTGGAAAAGAATTGGTCAATCCGTTGAAACCAACGGCTGAGAATCTGGAACGAGGCAAACAGGTATTTTCTGTTTATTGTATGAATTGTCATGGAGACAAAGGTGATGGGAAAGGATTTTTGTTTACGAGTGGGAAGTATCCATTTCCACCCAAAACATTGTTGTCAGAAAAAGTAAAAAATGGTCCTGATGGCGAAATTTTTCATGTGATCACGGTCGGTTTTGGAGTAATGCCACAGCACGGATCACAAGTCAGGCCTGAAGATCGTTGGAAAGTGGCCATGTATGTAAAGAATGTGCTGCAGAAGCAGTGAAAATAGTTTCAGGTTTCAAGTTCCAAGTTCCAAGTGGCGCATGATGTTGATGTTATAACTAACCGCGTAGCGGTGCAAGTTTTGTAGCCCGGGATAAAATCCAGGGAATAAAAATAAAAAGTAAAAACCGTCCGACAGAAAATCAGGAAAAAGTCAGGACGATATTTCGGACGGAGAAGAGAATACCTTCGACAAAGTGAAAGAAAAACGATAGAATAAAAAAGTTATGAATACAATGGAAGATAAATTGATTGTTCCCCGGAAATTTAAAAACCTGTTGTATGGGTTAATCGGCATCGGCATAATTTCGATGGTTGTCGGTTTTGTGATCGACCCTCACCGGGCATGGGCCAATTACCTGCTTAACAATTATTATTTCGTTTCGATAGCTATTGGCGCAGCTTTCTTTGGCGCCATACAATACATCGCACAGGCAGGCTGGTCGTCAGCATTTAAAAGGATTCCGGAGGCGATGGCATCGTATATTCCGGTGGCGGCAGTTTTCTTTTTGCTGATGTATTTTGGGATGCACACTATTTTTCATTGGTCGCACGAAGGAATTACCGAAACCGATGCTTTACTCGCCCATAAAGCGCCTTACCTGAATATCCCGTTTTTCTTCCTCCGGGTTATTCTTTTCTTCGGATTGTGGATTGTAATGGTTCGTTTGCTGCGCAAAATATCACTGAAAGAAGATGCTGACGGCGGAATGCAACACTTTTATGATTCTGAAAAATATTCGAAGGTCTTCATTTTTATCATCGCCATCAGCTTTACCCTGTTTGCAATTGATATGATCATGTCGCTCGAACCGCATTGGTTTAGCGGATTGTTTGCCGCCAAAAGCTTTATAGCCGCCTTTTTACATGGCGCCACAGTAATTACCCTGATTGTCATTATCCTGCATAAAATTGGTCATCTGCCAATGCTGAACCGTAGTCATCTGCACGATTATTCACGATACATTTTCATGCTTTCGATTATTTGGGGCTACTTCAATTTTGCCGAATTTATGATTATCTGGTACGGCAATCTTCCTGAAGAAACCATCTTTTATGTGAACCGCTCACAAGGTGCGTTTGGTGTTTTGTTTTATGCCAATATTATCCTGAACTGGTTTATTCCATTCCTGTTCCTTATGCCCAGAATGACCTCCCGGAGTAAAGTATTTATCTTGCCGGTTATCGTTATTTTAATGATTGGGCAGTACACAGAATTGTATTATTACATCTGGCCGGCAGTGGTTCATGAAGCTAAATTCGGCTTACTTGAAATTGGAACTTATCTCGGATTCTTAGGTCTCTTTGCGCTGGTTGTAACAAATACTTTATCGAAAGCCAGTCTGGTACCGAAAAATCATCCATATCTGGAAGAAAGTATTTACCATCAATTCTGATGAGTAGTTCAGGCAATAAGGCATATTAGTCAAAAATGGTTGGTGAAAAGCTCTAAAAGGCTAATCAACATTGATAATACAGAAAGTTTGATGAACTTGGTTTCATCAAACTTTTTATGTTTATGAAAAAATCAAAAAAAACGTT
>Ga0209212_1000874_pt1 | contig 55006 bp, 58 predicted proteins | sample RifGroC2_FD_183996 | JGI IMG/M metagenome (GOLD analysis project Ga0209212, IMG submission 183996) | Groundwater microbial communities from Rifle, Colorado, USA - Groundwater C2 (SPAdes) (version 2) | ecosystem: Environmental > Aquatic > Deep subsurface > Groundwater | place: Rifle, Colorado...
ATCCAAATGTCTCATGTTTCCTTTTGGAGAAGATCAATGGCAGATATGAAACACTCGCTGAAATTGTCGGAAATGATATTGCAGACCATGTCATATCTGCAAATACTGTTCATTTAATACCTGATCTTGGGGCTGCTTTCAAAGGGATTTATTCCTCCATTAAACCTCTTGGGACATTTACGTTTCAAAGCGGAAATATTTCGCGCGATGGAAGGGAAAAAGGAACCTTAATGGTTGATGACACTGTAAAGAGAGTTCATGACCTTGCATTAGATATTATCCGCACAAATGATAAATTCCAAAAGTATAGAAAGGACTTGGACAAGCGCATACAAGCTGAGGACGAGCAGCGTAAATTTGTGTTCCCAGACCCAAGGCCTCTTGAAATATATCTTAAAAATCTTAAAGACACAGGTTTTAAATATATAGAGATGAATTATAAGTTAATAAGAATAAAATATAAGGATTGGTTGAACTTCCTGAGGGTCAAAAGGCTTCAGGCAGGAATTTTGCCAGAAGTGGGTGGAAAAGAGGCGTCAGCAGAAGAAGCTCATGATAGGGACTTGCTTATCACTCTTGGTTCAGATAGGCTTTTCAAAGAGCTGGAAGAAAAAAATCCAATGGCTGATGATAAAAGCTTTACTACAGAATGGGTTTATGTATCTGCAAAAAAGGTAGCTTAATAGAAAATGTTAAAAGGAAAAATTGCATTAATAACAGGAGCATCAAGAGGTATTGGGGAAGCTATTGCTATTGAATTTGCTAAAAATAATGCAAATGTTGTCATAAATTACTATAGTGACTTGGAAGAAGCCCAAAAAGTAGTTGATAAGGTAAAAAAGTATGGCGTTGACAGCATAGCTGTTAAAGCTAATGTGAGTAATTTTGATGAAGTGAAGCAAATGGCTGACACTATACAAAAAAAATTTGGGAGAGTAGACATTCTTGTTAACAATGCTGGAATTGTTAAGGATAGGACATTAAAAAACATGACCATGGATGAGTGGCACGCAGTCATAAATACCAACCTAAATGGTGTTTTCTATGTAACAAAAGCTGTTTTGCCTTTGATGGGCGAGGGAGGAAGAATAATAAGCATATCTTCTATTATTGGCCAGTATGGGAATTTTGGCCAGTGCAATTATGCAGCATCAAAAGCCGGTATCATCGGTTTTACAAAATCTTTGGCAAAAGAGCTTGGTAAACAGAAGATAACAGTAAATGCTATTGCCCCTGGCTTTGTAAAAACTAGCATAACTAAAGACATACCATTTTTCAGGAAAAAGATGATAAATTATATGATCCCTTTAAAAGAAGAAGCAGAGCCAGAAGACATTGCTAATGCTGCTGCCTTCTTAGCATCAGAGAAAGCGAGGTACATTACTGGCGCAGTAATAAATGTTGATGGCGGCTTGGCATTCTAATTTATAATCACGCATAAAAACCTATATATTTAAATATAACCTTCCAATTCTAAAGGCTGAGTTTTCTTAGGAATTTCTTAAGAAACTTAGAAAATATGAGGTAGAAATAAAATATGTACAACAAAGATAGAGGATTTGGACCAAAGTTTGCTCCAGTTAATGTTGGAGACGAATTAGATGTGAAAATAGAGGCTGTAGGTGAAAAGGGAGACGGCATTGCAAAGAAAGATGGTTTTGTTTTGTTTGTTCCCAACACAAAAGAAGGTCAGGAAGTGAAAATAAAAGTAACAAAAGTGCTGCGAAAAGTGGGATTTGCAGAGGTTGTTGGCGAAGGAAAAGCTCCTGAACAAGAACAAGCAGGAGAAAGTGAGGAAGAAACAGACCAAGAGCCTGCAGCTGAAGAATCTGAAGAGGAAAACACAGAAGATAGTGAAGATTTTGGGGAAGAGTAGAAATAAGTAGCTTATTTCTTTTTGTTTTATTTCTTATTTGCTGTAGATTAAAGTTTATTAAATTCAATGGCATTGAAAAGTTGAAGGTTGCCATCAATTTGTGAGCATCTTATAAATAAGTTATCCAGCAAAAAGGAAATTGCAATGGGAATTTTTGCCTTTATGATAAACGTAGAAATGCGAGCCGATGGCAACCGCGAATTGCAACGAACTCAAGCGAAGTTGCCCGCTTTCCAAATGCGAGGACTTTTCAATGCCACCTCAAATTCCCAATATTTTTAAATAGTTTTATCTCTAAACTCCTGTTATGAGGCTGTTTATTGCTATTGAAGTTCCAGAGGATGTAAAAGGATATTTATCTGCTGTACAGGAGAAAATAAGTAATGATGTTGCAAATAAAATTAGGCCTGTAAATAAAAACCAAATTCATCTGACACTAAAATTTCTTGGAGAAGTGCAGCAGGATAAAGCAGAAAAAATAAAAAATGAGCTTAAAAAAATAGCCTTTAGCCCTTTTTCTGTTTGTTTAGATAAAATAGGTGTTTTTCCAAGCGAAAGCTACATAAGAGTTGTATGGGTTGGATTAAAGCCTGAAGAGCCAGTATTAGAGCTGCAAAAGACTATTGATGAAAGCCTTAAAAAAATGTTCAAAAAAGAAAAGGACTTCAAGGCACATATTACATTAGCAAGAGTAAAGTTTATAGGCAATAAAGAAGAATTTGTTGAAAAATTAAAAAAGATAAAAGTAGAAAATAAAAAGATTGAAGTAAATAATTTTAAGTTGGTAAGAAGCACCTTAACTCCGCAAGGGCCTGTTTATGAGGAAGTTGAGAGTTTTGATATAATAGATAATATTTAGGATTTTATGATGCTATTTATAGCCAAGGACGTATACCATAAAAAATGGTAACAGAAAAACTAAGATAATGAGTAATACAAGTAATATTGTGATTGTTTTTTTAGTTTCTGTATTTTTTGTTTTATAATAAGTCCATCTTCCAAATCTTAAACTTCCAAATAGTAGAATAAAACTTCCTGCGAAAAGTGCTAAAGATAACATAATAGTTGTAGTTATTGGAAAATTCATTTTAATGCCTGAATTAATTGCCGCCATAGCAGCAGATAAAGCAATTATTAAACTTGCCCAATAAATTCCTTTGTTAGAAACATAATCTTTATTTGTTGGATGTTTAACTCCACTTTCAAGTAAATTATATACCCTTTTTTTAAACATAAATTGAACTTGGAATTGGCAGTATAAAAATATTACTCTAATCATAAAGCATCATCTTATCCATTTACCCGAAACCACTCATTCTCTCCCCGCAACCCACTTCCAAAACCTTTTTAAACCAAACTCTATTCTCTTTAGATATTACCAATATGTAAACTTCGGTTTGCATAACGCTGCATGAGGTAATAAAAACTGCAGTTCATGTTCTGAACTGTTATTGATAAATTAAAGGTGACTATCATGGTAGAAGAAAAATTTTTAGTGCCAACAGATGAATACCTAAAATCTGGAATCCACATAGGCACGAAATTCAAGACAAAATACATGGAGAAATTTATTTACAAAACAAGGCCTGATGGCTTGTCAGTATTAAATTTGCAGAAGATTGATGAAAGGTTAAGTATAGCAGCCAAATTCTTAGCGCAGTATGATCCAAAAGATATCTTAATTGTTGGAAGAAGGGAAAGCGCATGGAAGCCAATAAAAATGTTTGGCAAAGTTACTGGAACAAGGACTTTTGGCGGCAGATATCCTCCAGGGGTTCTGACAAACCCCAACTTAGACAAGTACATTGAAATAAAGGTTTTGTTGGTTGTTGATACTGGCCCGGACAGAAACGCGGTTATAGATGCTATAAAAATGGGCATTCCAGTCATTGCAATATGCGATACTAATAATCAAGCAAATAAGATAGATCTTGTAATCCCGAGCAATAACAAAGGAAAAAAAAGTTTGGGTTTGTTTTTCTGGATACTGGCAAGAGAGTACTTAAGAAACAAAGGTATTTTAAAGAAAAACGAAGATCTTAAGGAAAAAATAGAAGACTTTACAGAAGAATAAAAATAAACTATTTTACAATTATTATTCTATCTTCAATAAATCAGATATAGCCTCTTTCAAATCCTTGTTTTTGTAAAGTACCTTATAAGCTTGCTCTGTTAGCGGCATGTAAAGTTTGTTTATTCTGCTAAACTCATAAACCGCTTTTGTTGTTTGTATGCCTTCTGCTATCATGCCTTTCATTTCTTTTGTTATCTCTTCCATCTTCTTTCCTTCTGCAATTCTTTCTCCAACAAATCTGTTTCTGCTGTGCTTGCTCGTGCATGTTGCAACTAGATCGCCTACCCCTGCAAGGCCGTAAAAGGTTGCTCTTTTAGCCCCTAAAAATCTTCCATAATTGCTCATTTCCATCAAGCCTAACGTCATTATGCTTGCCTTTGCATTATCCCCGTAGCCTAAGCCATCACATACGCCAGTTGCTATCGCTGCTATATTCTTTAAAGCCCCGCAAACCTCAACCCCTATAATATCATCATGCGCAAAAACCCTAAAGCAGTCTGTATGGAATACTTTTTTAAGGTTATTAAGACAGTTAATGTTTTCAGATGCTATGACAGTTGCTGTTGGCATCTTTTTGCTTACTTCCTCAGCATGGTTTGGCCCTGAAAGAGCCGCTATCGAAACGTTCCCTAGCTCTTCTTTAAGGATCTCTGACATTCTCTTATGCGTCCCTATCTCTATGCCCTTTGCTACGTTAACAACAACATCACAATTAATATGCTTGGAATATTGCTTAGCTACATCCCTAGTAAATTGTGCAGGTACGGCATTAACTATTAAATCAGCATTGGATGCTGCTTTCTCTATAGAGCTTTCGGCATAAACATTAGCTGGTATTTTAATCCCTGAAAGATATTTTTTATTTTCTTTTTCTCTAATGATAGATTTTGCGATTGCCACTTCTCTTACCCACAAAGTAACATCATAGCCATTTTCTGCTGCTAATACAGCTAAAGTTGTTCCCCAGCTTCCTGCCCCGATAATAGATATTTTTTCCATCTTCTAAGTCAGAAATTATATTCTTGCTTGCATAATTTTGCAACTTCTTTCATTATTTTGTTGGTTATTTCCCTCAATAATTTTTTTGTTATTTTTTTGCTGTAATATTTGTCAAAATATAATGGTTTGCCTATATTCATTGTCGCTTTCTTTAATTCAGGTATATATTTTCCTTTTGGCAAAATCTCAAAAGTTCCAATTAATCCTACAGGCACAACAGGAACTCTTGCCGCCAAAGCCAGCCTTGCAACACCCGTTTTTCCTCTTTGCAATTTTCCTGTTAAGGTTCTTGTTCCTTCAGGATGAATGCCAATTATATTCCTGCTCTTTAAGGCTTTAATTGCCCATTTTAATGCTTCAGTTCCTTTAGATTCCCTGTCTAAAGGGATTGCTCCCGCCCACCTATGCCAAATCGATTTTATGGGATTGCTGAAATGCTCCTTTTTCGATAAAAAATGTATTTTTTTGTTAAGATGCATCACAAAGGTCTTTACTATTATAAGATGATCCATATAACTTTCATGGTTTGCTGTTATTATAAAAGGCCCTTGCACAGGAATATTGTTTAAGCCATTAATTTCTTTAATCCAGATATCAATTATTGGTGCAAATATTAATTTCGCTATTGGATAGACCATTTTCAATGATTATATTTTTGACCTGTTAATTTTGCGATTTGTTTCATAACTGACCTAGTTATATCTTCAAGGTTTTTCTTATTTGTTTTTTTGCCATAGTATTCCTTAAAATACATAGGCTTCCCTATATTTAATTTAACTATCTTTTTGATTTTTGGCAATGATTTGTCTGAAGGCATGAGCTCAAATGTGCCACTAATCCCTAAAGGCACAACTGGAGCCTTAGCCAATAACGCAAGCCTCGCAACACCAGTTTTTCCCTTAGTTAGATTTCCATCATGGCTTCTTCCTCCTTCTGGATAAATTCCAACTACTTCCTTATTTTTCAGGGCAATTCGTGCTTCATTCAAAGCCTTTTCTGGATTTTCCTTATCAATTATTATAAGTTTATTTGGCTTGTATTCCAATAATAAAATAAATATTCTGAAAAGTGCGTCTTTTAACAATTCTTTTTTTGCAATAAATCGTATATACCTTTTGTTTTTGTTTAATAGTGCGGAATATATTACTGGTATATCCAAATAGCTTGTGTGGTTTGCAGCTATAATAAATCCACCTTCTTTAGGCATATTGCTTATGCCATGAATCTCCTTTATAAACAGTTTAGAGCATATATATGAAACAAAGTTATTTGCATAATGTTTTATCATAATTAAATAAAAATATGCCACTTTAAAAAGCTTTTTAAGAAATTTAAGCAAGGAAGAATAAAAAGAAAAAGAATAAAAAATAAATTAAAGCTAAATCTCTTTTAGCCCGCTGGTTTCAACATAGAAGCTTGCTTCACCCTCAGGCAAATTTGGGCTGTCCACCAATTTAGCAACTCTGCTGCCCTTCTTCCCTTTTCTCAGGTATATCCTAAAGGTTGATGCATGGCCAACGATATGGCCTCCTATAGCTTGTGTTGGGTCGCCGAAAAACATATCAGGCCTTGACATTACTTGGTTTGTGACATAAACGCATAAATTGTGCATATGCGCTAGCTTCGCAAGATCCCTCATATGCCTGTTTATTTTCTGCTGCCTGTCTGCTAATGTGCCTCTGCCAACATACTCTGCTCTGAAATGTGCTGTTAAAGAATCTACCACGACAAGCTTCACATCTAATCCTTGCTTGGTTATCAGATCCTCAATTTTTTCTGCCAACAGCATTTGATGGTCTGTGTTAAAGGCTCTGGCAACCTTGATGTTTTTAAGAACATCCATAGGCTCTAAACCCGCGCCTTTAGAAAGCTGCTCAATCCTTTCTGGCCTAAAAGTATTTTCAGTGTCGATGTAGACTACAACCGAGCCAGGATATTGCTTTTGGCAATTAATCGCTAATACATGGCCTATCTGGGTTTTTCCAGAGCCATATTCTCCATAGCATTCTGTTAATGCAGCGGATTCAAACCCTCCGCCAACTAATGCATCAAATGCCTTGCTGCCTGTTGATATCTTAAGGACTTTGCTTCTTCTTACAAGAACATCCTCTCCGGATTCAAACCCCATCTCCAAAGAAGCTCTTGCTGCAGCAATAATTTTTTTAGCAGCTGCTTCTGACATTCCTGTTACATCAATAAGCTCCCCTGGTGTAGCCACAGCAACAGACATAAGATCATTGTAGCCCACTGCCTCAAGCTTCTCAGCAGTAGCAGGACCTACTCCCGGTAAATCAATTAATGACTTTTCTTTTGTTGTTTTCTTTTCTTCTTTAGAAACCTTTGATTTGATGTTCCTCTCAGCCTTTTCCTCATCGTCTTTTATATTTTCCATAAGTTCTGGTTCCATTAATATTTGTTTCATTATTATCACCTTTTAAATTTTTTGTTTGTTTTTTGTTCTATGTTTATTTGCAGTTAAAAAAATAAAAAATAAAATAAAATTGGGCTTACGCTGCATCGTAATTCTGCATATCTCTCATGACAAGGTACTCATAGGCTTTCTGCAGCACTAAAGAAGCCTTTGGAAGGTCATTTACACGTAATGTGCTCGTGGATTTCCACTCTCCACTTGGATCTTTATAGCGCCTCTGAAAAGATACAGTCCTATAACTGACATCTTCTCCATTTTTGCTCGTGCCTTGGTTTTGCCATACAGTAGCCACTAAGGCACCTGTAGAAAACTTTTTTTCTGGCAGATTGCCAGTAATATTTTCCGTTTTTATTTTTTCCATATTTATCAACCTCATTCCTTTCGGTTTTTATTTCAACATCCCTTGATTGTGGATAACTAAGATCCCAGGATGGAGGTGCTGTACAAATGGTTTCATACAGCAGGCATTATTAGAACCAGCTCATTTAAATACCTCATTCGAGAATGTCCAGTGGTGCAATAAAGTAGTACTTATGCTTTATAGGCCCTATAACCCCAAGATTTCAGGGTTTCAGAATGTCCAGTGCTTTTACAATATATATTTTCTTATATATAAGTCAACAGAATACCCAAATTCAAAAAAACAATAACCAAAAATAATATTTTTTCCAATAATGAGTTAGTTCTAATGCAGCCATCGATTCTTTTATTGATTATTGGGTACAACGGCCTTATTCCCTGCTTGGTCATAGCATCCATGAACAGATGTGAAAAATACCCTATCAAAACTGCAATTCCTGTTTCCTTATTCATATTATAAAAAATAAAAAACAGTATTAATGGGATGTAGATTGTATGGACTAATCCCCTATGCCCAAAAATAAAATTGATTATTCCTGACAATAGCTTAGTTTTCTTTCCAATTTTTGACCTTCTTTCATCAATATCAGGAAAAAGAGAGAAGAATAATGCTATCAGCATAAACAATATTTTGTTTTTAATATTAAAAAAGTCTAATGACAGCAAACCAACAAGAAGCCCAAATGCAAAATGCGTGTAATACATCATCTTAAAGAGAAATAAAGAATTGGCCTATTAATTACTTTCTGCTTTTTTGACTTCCTCGTCAAGCCTTTTAATTTCTTCTTCTGGATCAGGATTTAATAAAACCTCGTTTGCCACAAGCTCAATCCTGTCAAAAAATATATTTTTCTTGACTCTGCCCTTTATTTTCACAATAGTGCCCAGCAACTCTGTCTTGGCTTCTTCAAATTTTTCTGGGTTGTCTTTATACTCTAAAATTTTTTCCCTATTCAAATGAATAAGATTTTCCATGCTTTCCCTGAAAAATACAGTTCTTATAGTTTCTGTTCCATCATCTACAATCAGGTTAAGGACATAAGAATAATCGGGCTCAACATTATTATGTGCGCTGCATACAAATGAGCCTTCCACATTTTTTACTCTTTTGCCGCACTCAGGGCATACTTCAAAAAATTTTGGGTCAAATATCTGCACTATTGTGCCTAAAATTTCTGCAGCAGTATCCTTTTCTGTCAATTCATTAATAGCTTTTCTTTCAGCAGCATATTGTTTTACACTTTTTACAATTTCTCCTTCTGGGTTTAATATTAACTGGCTCCTGTCATTCAAGTGCAGCTCTATAATTCCATTATTGTCCCTAACATAGCCCCCAAGTATCTTTATTGTCATGCCCTTTTCTATGTTTTTTATATTATCTGCCTGGTTGCCCCACATAACAACCCTTACAGTTCCTGTCTCATCGCCAATAACCATAGAAGCAACTTTTCCCTGCCTTTCGTTTGTTGTAAATTCTCTTAATTCATAAGTCTGTACTACCTTGCCAACTGTCTCCACATTTCTCAAGCCTGCAATAATGTTTTTTATTTGCAATTTTCCAGTAAAAGCGTCAAATAATTTTATGCCTAACTCATTAGCGACAATATGTGCAGCGCCTTCTTTGCTTATCAGCCCGGAAAGCTGCTTCATCTTGTCCTTTATCTTACCATCAATCTCACTTTCAGAAATCTTAGCTTCGTTTTTTATTCTTTCAATAATCTGCTCATAAGGAATCTTTATCATCTTTAATTGTTTGGAAAAGACTATTATTTATATAGTTTTGTATGTTGGAATTATTAGTATAACCCATTATTAGAGCTGTCACTTGTAGCGCCTTCGCCATCTTCACCTCCCACTACAGGGGGTTCAATAGGAGGTTCTACTGGTGGTGGAGGGGTAGGCGGGCATGTATCCAAACCGCATGGGCCGCATTCGTCGCCGCGAACACCACAACACAGTTTATCACAGAAGCATGGTGGTTCACAATTGCAGTTAGCTTCACACTTAGTTTCTATATCGCAACCATCAAGTTTGCACTCTCTAACATATCCCATTTCTTCTGCACCGCAACCACCAATACCGCATCCTGTTGTCCAAGGTGTACAACAGCAATCAGGACAAACAGTGTCGTCTGCAGCATTACTGCAAGAAGCTATTCCACTTTCCATGCAGAAATTAGTATCACAAGGGTACTTTAAACCAAAATCATCTGGGAAAACACTAGTGCAGAAAAAATATTCATTGCAGCTATTGCTCTTCTTTCTGAATTCTATTTCCCCAGAATACCTTGCAATAACATCATCACATACTGCGCCACAGTCTTTAGAGAGTATACAAACTTCTTTATTTTTATCATCAAAAGCATAATCCACAGGAAATTTGAAAACAGGCTTCATAGTGAATTTGCCAATTTGTTTTTTCTCTATGTTTATAGGTATATCTATTCCATTGCTTGTATTTACTATGTTAAAATATTTATCTTCTTTTCCAATTGAGGATGTGTATATTGTTTTAGAAAGGTCTATAGTGCTAAAATCTTCTTTTTTAAATTCATTATATTCTGCTTCAAATATTGTTTCAAAGAATCCTTTTAGATCATCTTCATCAATAATGCAAAATGAATTATTGCCTTCTATACGCCCAAATCCTCCGTATAATAGTTGCTTGCTGCCGCTTATTCTTCCTTTATACTCGGCACTTCTGCAATAAGACCTTAGCTTGAATATTTTATTCTCGTCTAAATCCTTTATAGTCATTTCATTTATCCATTTCATAACGCGCTCTATTATCGAAGGAATAAGGTCATTTTTCTCTAAAGTTTTTACCGTTTCCAGAGAAATCTTTCCAACTTTGGGAATATTCACGCTGGCTATTGCATAATAGAGTATTCCAATGCTTACAAAAAGGGATATTAGCAAAACATCCCAGTGCAAACCCATTGATTTTTTGTTAAACATTTTTAGAGCAAATCTAGTATTATGTATTATAAGACTCTATATAATGAGTCACAAGTGCAATATCTATGGATCCCATATCTCCAGATTCTTTTAAGATGGGCAATATAGTAAAAGACATAGTTGGGGAACCGCTGGAAAACCCACTTACATATGTCAGCGTCTTGGAATCCTCCCCCCTATCTGCCCAATCTTCCTTAGGGTAATGGTATGTAATGTACAACTCCCAATTAAGGTAGATATTTGAAAAATATTCTTTTATGCCTATTTTCTCAATTTCGCTATAATCATTTTTTAAGTATGCTTCTAAAAAAACATCAGAAACTTTTCTTTCTTCATCAAAAGGCTTTTCCAGAAAAAAATTAAAGGCTTTGTCTGCTTCAATTCCCTCTTTTGAAAGCTTAAGCTCTTTATACTCTTTTGCAGCTTTGTTGGCACTGCAGCTGTAAAAAATCAATAAGGCTATAACAGCTACAAACATAAATGTCAAAATGCCCCTGATTTCATCTGCTGCTATTCCTGCTTTTTTATTCGACATCTTTGATTTTAATTCTTAATTTCCCATTATATGTTTTATCTTCATACAAAACCCTAACATCTTCTGATATTGCTTTTTGGGCATATCCTTCTTCTGGGTAATTGAAAGTTTTTATTGGAAGAGTGTTAAAAGTCCATATCGGGCCTATTCCTTGAAATGGCTGCTCTAAGGTTAATAAATAAGCGTATTTTACTTTGTTCCATATATCCCCTTTTGAGAAGCATTTATCCAAATTTTCTTGTGTAAATTCGCTTGAGTTTATTACCTTGGTATAAACTCTTCCAAGCTTGTCTTGATACGCAAAGCAATCTTCAGAATTATAGAATCTGGATGCCAAAATCAGTTCGTCTTCTAAGTCTTCTGGTATTTTAGATGCTTCTGCTACTTGGGCATTTGCTGTGTTATAGATGATTATGCCAACAACGCCTACCGCTAGCGCAAACAATATCCAAAATATCCAGTTTTCTATGACATCTGTTCCTTTTTTAAAGCTAAATATTTTCATTTTATTAAGTTACAGTTAAAACTCCTTTCTCTTTTTTAAAAACGATTTTTTTTGGATTGTTTAGAATAAAATTTGGCTTGTCATCTACTGGAACAAAACTGTAGCTTGCAAGAGTAGGATCTGATTCTGGCGCGCCAAATGAAGGATCATAAATTTCTACTTTATCAGCAGAAATCTTAACTACAAATTTGCTTAAATCAAAATCATAGTTTAATTCAATATCATAAGGAGAAGCATATACTGTATCCAATATCAAAGCAATGTCTCTGGCAGCTGCTACCTTTAAAGCGACTTCCCCAGATGCATATGCCTTAGCTATCATAGGATAAACTACCCCCACAAAAAGCGCTATAAGAAGCGTAATTATTGAAATAAACACCAGCATAGAACCTCTTTTTGCCATAACTGCCATAAGATTTAATTTATAGAAGCAGTATATAAATATTTTTGGTTGTTACGCACTATTAATCTGATAAATTCAATTACTTTAATTGTATTATTAAGAAATTTAACCGCTGTTTATACAGGTTCCCCCTGACAACTTTAATGTATCTCTGTTGTAATCTAATATAGCCTTATTACAAACCCCAATTAAGTTTCCTTTTTTCTCAACATAAAGTGTTGTAATATCCTCATTATTTAATTTATTTAATTCATTTGCTTCATCAAAACCATTTGCAAACAAAAAACCATTAATCCATAAATTTATATATTGATTTGGGTTTTTCAGTAGCTCTGCTAGTTTGACAGGTGTTGTGTATGAAGGATGCACATGCACTACGAGCTTATTTACAATATCAGGATTCAGTTTTCTGCATACTGGTTTTTGGCATTCGCCGACTGTTGCCATACCACCCTCAAAAGACTTATATTCATGTTTAATCTCACTACAAAGACAAGCACAGGCATCTCCACCACATTCTGCAGGCTTTAGAATAATTAATGATACAAACCCCATAGCGCCTTCAGGAGCAGTACACCTATAACATTCGTAACGATCAGTAGTTTTACCAAAACCTATAACTGCAGATTTTTCATTTAATCGTAATACAAACGAATCTCCGTCTGATGACATTTCATTTATTCCTTCAACAAAAGTGTCAAAAGAACCTGTATCAGCACCAAAAAAATAACTGCGCAGCTTATTGCATGCAGGAAACACCACCAAAAAAAGAACCGCCAGAGCTATAATTAGCCTTACTATTGCCTTAATGCTAAGTTCAACAGCTTTTTTATTGTTTATAAAGTTTGAACGAAATACAAACTTTACTAAACTAGAGAAAATTTCACTATTGTTCATAATTAATGAAATTTTCTCGTTAACGAAAATTTTTTTGTTTTTCAGCATTTATTTCACATATTCAGCAAGTTGATTTCTTCTCTTCATTCATCTTTTTTTTACAAACTTCTCTTTCTGCTGCATCATAGCCCTCTTTATAGGCTCCAGTTGTTAGGCATCCATTGTTATCTTCTTCCCCGGGAGTGCATGGACATTTATCAAAGAAATCTTTAACATTATCGCAATCCCAATCCTTCAAATAACTCCCTGTTTCCCCAGCTTCTTTTCCAAGCAGATCACGCACAATAAATATTGAGATTATTAATGCAATAAGCCCTACAGACATCAGCACAAGATACCTCATCTCAACAGCTTTTTTGCTTTTCATTTTAGCACATCCCAACAATGTCTTTTATTTTCTTACCTCTGTAGAAGCAATCATTATCAAGACCTTTTTGTATGTCACCTCCAGTTGGAACACTACAATCGTTATTAGGTGCCAAAAGCCATCCATCATCCCAACTTGGCATAAAACAAATATGATTGGCGTCTGCCTTGTAGAGTAAAAAGTAGTATTCTCTAGGATCAGCATCCTTAATCTCATAAACACCATTATCCTGGGGTGTTATCAGTCTAGTTTTTGATTCAATCACCATAAACTCATTAGCCTTAGCATCATTAAAATATTCTGGCCCATATTCATATTTAATACTTCCATCAAGCCAGTTATAGAAAAAATTTACACCACCATGATTTGCAACAACACAAGGCTTAAACCCAGGAATATTTGTAGACTTATCTGTCCCAGCATAAGATTTATCTCCAATATTCTTTTTAATATTTATAAAATCCGGAGAAAGTGTTATAAAATAGCCGTCTTTTGGATTCGGTATTACACCCAAGGGAATTAAACATCGTTCCTTATCGGTTTTTTTAATTTCTCCATCAATTTTTTTAGATAAATCCTCAAAATATCGTGTCAATTCTTCAGGAATTATATCGCTGCTCCCCCCACCAGTTGGTGGGGGGCTTCCTCCAGGCACACCCATACCAAGAGAAAAAGCTGCATCTCTTGCCATTTTCAGCAATTGATTAGGGCCCAAAACAATAAAGAGAATAATAAAGACTGCTAAAATGCCTAAAATCCATCCTAACATTGAAGAAATTTCAAAGCCTTTTTTGTTCATTTTATGCCTTTTCATTTTGCATCAGCTAAAGATTTTATCAATGTAAAAGCTCATTGTGCCTTTTGACTGTGCGATTATTATTATGAATGCTATTAACACTGCTAAAAGTATTATTAGCATCAAAATAGTGTATCTTCCTATTTCATCAGCTTTTTTGTTTTTCATCTTGATTATGTGTTTCATGTTTTTTAGTCTTTCCCGCAATAATCTTTTACATAGTCTAATGATGATATTCCAATGAAGGCAGGTATAACCTTATCCTCAACCCAAAGTTTATATGCTAGATACAGGGGTGTGTATAGTACAGGATTAAAAGGATTGTTATAACTGTGAAAAGATATAGCAATTATATCTGTCTCTGGATTTATCGGGGGTTTAATGGCAACCATCCCTCCCCTAGATCCCCCTTTTGTTATGTAGTCATAATATGAGAGATAACTTTTGTCTGTTACATAGCACTTTTGATCTGTTTTTGAGCAAGACCATTTGGGGTAGTAGTTCGTATATTTACCAGTAGATAACTCAGAACACTTTCCACCTTTATTTTCACATTCATCCAATACATTTTCCCTTACACAACATGCCTTTCCGTCTTTATTTAATGATGCTTTCTTCCATCCGCCATCGTTTGGACTACCCGGGACTACTTCTCCCTCTAAACACGCCTTTGCTGAATCTGTTACTAAAAACCCCCCATTAGTGGCGCATTTATCACTTGAGTCTCTAGCAAAATAAGGCGTATGTAACATTGAGTATTCTAAGCTGCTGGTGCTAAAATCTTTTCCCTTCTCGTTTAGTTTAAACACATAACATATGTAACAGCCCCCTCCCCCCATAAGTCTACCTATTGGCCCAATTCCGGTTTTTGGAAATACGTTTTCTTTAGAGCCTTCCAGCCACTCGTACCAGCATTTTGCTATTAAATCCATAACTTCTGCTTCTGCAGCTTTCTTGTCTGCTTCATTTTCATTTGCATATTTTTCCTTGTACTTTGCTGTAGGAATTTGCAAATCTTTGTCTGTTCTCCAGATTGTGCTGCATACTCTTGGAGAATGGCCATGAAGATACCAAGGTGAAGCTTCTTCAGTTCCGACTAATATCTCATTTGATATCCTGCACAAATCAACTTGCAGCTCTTCGTCAACTTTGCTTGCTGAGCTCTTTAGCACCCATATAATGATAATTACAGATGCAACTACAGCAATTATCATTATTATTGTGCCCCATGCCACTTCAACTCCCTTTTTATTTTTTTTAAAATTTAGCATTTTTACTTTAAACATATCTTGTCATCATCTTTACTACCAGCCATAAAAACAAGCCGCCTGCTATTAGGGTTATTGCTATTTTAACAACCATACTAAAACCGCCAACAAAGTCAGCAGATTTGTTTTTCTTGGAATTTTTTATAATCTCAATTAAATCTTTCATTTTTCATCAAATCTTAGCAGAAAGCCCTTGTGCATCTCTTTTTTTAAGCATGTAAATATTCCTAAGAATACCTATATATAAATATTTGTGAAAAATGTTTTTTGTGCAGGGGCTATCAATTTATGTTTCTTTACATTTCCCACTAACACAGTCGTAGTTCTTTCCCCCTACAGGAGTGCAGCATAGATTTAAGAGCCCGCAATCTTCTCCTACTTTAGCACATGTTTGGGTTGATGCTGTGTCAGATTTTACACAACAGCATACAGAACCTTTGGATACTCCACTGTAATCCCCAGGCATAACCAGTCCCTCTTTTTTACAATCTACCTCATTTATGGTAGTTGATTTATCATACCTATCTCTCCCCAATGCCTTACAAGCATTCTCGCACGAAGCAGCGTTTTCTATCCCTTTGCTGAATAACCCTATCTTTCCAGTAAGTATAGCAATTATAATAACAAGAACTATAAGCCCTATAACAACCAATATAATGGTATTAATAGAAAGTCCTTGGGCTTTTCTTTTTTTAAACATATAAATTAGTTCTAAGAATACCTATATATAAATATTTGTGAAATTGTTAATTAAAAGAAAAAAAATGTTAAGGCTTGCAGCAGCACTCTTGTATCCCAATTAAATCACTATATTTTTCTTTTCCACCGCCAAGGAACCTATAGTTTGCTGTAGTAGATGCGCATCCAAGGGATGACAATTCATCACCAACGCCAATTTTCATGCCTAAAGATGAACAAGCGTTGCTGCATGTTGTAGTTGTATCCACTCCTCTAACAAAATTACCCATCCTTCCAGTAAATACAGCTATCAAAACAACAAGAACTATAAGCCCTATAGCAACTAGTATAATAGCATTAATAGAAAGCCCTTGTGATTTTTTCATTATAACACCTCTTTATTATAATATATTATAATAATCTTCTTTCGGGGTATGTTATATATAAATATTTTGATTTGCTATTTTGATTTGCTATTAAAAAAGCCCTCGAAAAATTCCTCTCTCTTTTCTTTCTTTATTTTTCTTCTTTTTTTCACCACTTGCTCTGTTTTTATTTTTTCTTCTGGAGAGAGAAGTCTTCGTGCTGTACGCCTTGGCGCAATACATACACTTGGAGTTTTTGCCTTAGGCTTGATAAAATAATCTTTAAAATAATAGAAGCCATAAGTGCCAGCCCCAAATACAATTATTAAAATAACAATAAGAAATAATGTTCCTATAACTCCTCCGGGCTTGCTTGCTTGGCCCAGTGGATTTGTGCCTTTTTCTACTTCTTCTTTATCGCTCATTCCATCTCTATCGCTATCAGCATTTCTTGGATTTGTTCTAAAAGTGTATTCCTGCAGATTAGCCAATCCATCCTTATCAAAATCTAGCTCTGCATCTGATGGGTCATATGTGTCTAATCCATGCTCTGATTCCCATTCGTCTGGAATTCCGTCTTTGTCAGAATCTGGTATTGCTCCTTTGCCAGGTTTTGTTTCTGTGCATATTTGAGAAACACACACTAGACCATATTCACAATCTTCATCAATGCTGCAATCTTGCCCCTTTTTACATTTGTTTTTACATACCCCGCCACAGTCTATATCTGATTCATCGCCATTTAATGCTGTGTCATCACATGTTGGTTCTGCACATTTGTTGCGGAAGCAGAATTCGCTGTCGCAGTCTAAATCATATGCGCAAGAACTTCCAATTCTGCCTAAACAGCTTTTATCTTTATTCCCGCAATACTCACAATAACCCTCAGAAATAAACATTCCACTCTTGCACAATTGCTTTGCATTTAAATCACAAGTTCCATCTATACACTCTCCACTAGATTCTGCCACGCTAATAATCACAGCATCTGGCTCGCTATTTTCCTTGCCATCATTTGTAACCAGCTGGACAGCATAAAACCCAGCAATATCTGGTGTGAATTTGGGGTTTTGCGCTGTCTGGTTTGATAAAGAAGCCTTGCTGTTTTCTGGCTTGCTTAGGATTAACCATTTAAAAGTTATTGTATCTTTGTCTAAATCCAATCCTAATCCTTGCAGCTCTACATCCTCTCCTGCATTAACAGTCCTGTCAGCGCCTGCATCTGCTGTGGGCTTATTGTTCTCTGGCGAAAGGGTTTTTGTTGTAAACAATACTGTATCGGGTAAAGAATTTACTTGCCCATCATTAACTTTTAGGTTAAACATATAATCCCCTTCTAAATCTGGTATGAAAGAGGGGTTAGGTATGTTATTGTTTGGAAGTATTGTTTTGCTGCCAGCTGGTTTAAAAACAATTGCCCATGCAAAAGTTAAAGGATCTTTGTCTAAATCTGTACCAGAGCCTTGAAGCCTTATTTCTTCACCTACATTGAATGTCCTGTCAGCGCCTGCATCTGCTGTTGGTCTTGTGTTGGCAGAAGTAAATAGCGCATTAGCATAAATACTAAAGAACAAAAACGAAATTCCGAAATATAATACCTTGCTATATTTCATGTGCCTTGCTAACTTAAAGATGCGCATCTAAATAAAATTTTTTGTTTTTTTACAAATTGTTCTTATTTTATATCCTGATCTTTTAAAAAATCAGGGTTTTTGCAGCCTAAAACTTCAAATAAGCTGATTACGTCATGCACGCTTCTCATTTCGAAGGGTTTCTGGGCAAAAGAAGCTATTGCGGTTTTTGCCTTAAATTTTCTGCATATGCTTATGTTCTGCATTATTCTTCCCAAAATCAAAGATTTATTTTCTGCGTTCAAAACAGATCTCAATGAAAATCCTATAATCACATCATTTTCATTTGCTGACTTGCACAAAACCTGATTTAGCCCAGATGCCCTATGATGGATAAAATCCTTTTTAGCATTATCCTCGAAAGAAAAAACCATATCTGCTTTGGCTTGTTTTATTATCTCCCTGTCGTCATCAGAACTCTTGGCAGCAACAAAAACCTTTTCGTTTTTTAGCTTGCTCTTAATTTTATAAATGTTCTTGCCATCTGCTAAAATCCCGGTGTAAATTTTTATTTTTTCGTTTTTTCCAGATTTTTCTTGTTTATTTGAATAGCTATTAAAATCATAAAGGAAGCACAATCCCCTGTACCCGAGTTTTTCTGCTATTGTAATAAATTCTTCCTCATTATTGTTTGGTATTGTGATATCAATCATTTTATTAGTATTACTTCATTAGTTATTTAAATAATTTGCATTAATTTCTGGTTTTTATCTTATTTTTCAACTTAATATCGTTTTTGTATTGAAAGACAATAAAAACCAAGTATGTTGTATATGTGTAGTTGCATATTGTTTGTAATAATACTAACGATGCGCCGCATTACGAGGCAAAGCATCCTAATATCAGTTTTTATTGATTGTATTAAATACAAACTTCCATAGGAAACCACGGGGGTTTATTTTCTTAAATATTCATATCAAAATCCCTCTATTTAAAAACAAAAGTATTTAAATACAAGCTGGTTTTTAAAGCTTTATAAATGAATTTCACGTTTGGGGGGTGTAAAAATGGTTAAAAAGGTCGTTAGAGATATAAAAATAGTAAATATAGTTGTTTCCGCTTCTCTGGGGCACGATATACCCCTGGAAAAGATGGCTGCTACGTTAAGCAACACAGAATACAATCCAGAGCAGTTTCCTGGGCTTGTTATAAGGATAAAAGAGCCTAAAACATCTGCTTTAATCTTCAGCTCTGGTAAAATTGTCTGCACAGGTGCTAGGACAATTGAAAAGGTCCAAGAAAGCATAAAGAAGATAATAAAGAGCCTGGAAAAAATAAACATCAAGATTACAATAAAGCCTGAAATAAAAATCCAAAATATTGTTGCTTCAGGCGCTGTAGGCATGGACTTAAACTTAAACGAGCTCGCAACAAAGCTGCAGAATGTCGAATATGAGCCAGAGCAGTTTCCTGGCTTGGTGTATAAATTGCCTCCTACAAAAACTAACCCGCAGGCAACATTCTTATTATTCAGCAATGGAAAAATTGTCTGCACAGGAACTAAAAGCGAGAAAGAAGTGCATCTGGCATTAGACAAGCTGATAGAGAATCTCAAGAAAGCTAAAGCCTGATTGTTTTGATTTTTTATTCTTTTTAGTTAACTTAAGCACTGGACATTCGCGCGTAAGCTATTTAAATCAAAAGAGAGTGATTTCATTTATGCAGGAATTAGTTAAGGTAGATGCATCAGAGCAGATAAAGAAATTTCAAGATTTCATAGAGTCTTACTGCTATTCTCAGGTTGTTGAAAATTTAAGAAAAGACAAGAAATTTGTTGTTATTGATTTTGCAGAACTTTCTAAGTTTGACATTGATTTGGCTAATGAGCTGTTTGAAAATCCTGAAGACACTATACGGGCTGCTGAATTGGCAGTTGAGCAGCTTGACCTAGAGGATATAAAAGGATTCAAAGTGCGTTTTAGAAATCTTCCAGAGAGCCAAAAAATTATGGTAAGGAACATAAGAAGCAAGCATATTAACAAATTGTTGAATATGGTAGGTGTTGTAAGGCAGAAATCTGATGTAAGGCCACAAGTAACAGCAGCAAAATTTGAATGCCCTGTATGCGGCAATATAATCAATGTGCTGCAGTTAGACGGAAGTTTTAGAGAGCCAACAAGATGCGGTTGCGGAAGAAAGGGAAAATTTAATTTGCTCAGTAAAGAGCTTGTTGATGCACAGGGCATTGTCTTAGAAGAAGTTCCTGAAAGTCTTGAAGGAGGAGAACAGCCAAAAAGAATCAACATCTTTCTTAGAGATGACTTAGTTAGCCCGTTGAGCGAAAGAAAAACGAATCCTGGGAGTAAGATTAGTATTATTGGTGTAGTGAAAGAAGTCCCTATTATATTAAAAACTGGCTCCAAATCGACAAGATTCGACCTTATGATAGAAGCAAACAACATCGAAGCAGCTGAGGAAACTTTTTATGAAGTTGAAATCACAAAAGAAGAAGAGCAAAAAATAATTGAGCTTTCCCAGGATCCTGAATTATATGCCAAGCTTGTTAATTCAGTTGCACCTTCTATTTATGGTTATGGCCAAGAAAAAGAAGCATTACTGCTCCAGCTCGTTGGCGGGGTAAGAAAAGTTAGAACTGACAAGGTTGTCAGCAGGGGTGATATGCACATTTTGCTGGTTGGAGACCCAGGATGCATTGCTGGAAACTCTCAAGTTGCGCTAATATACAAGGGCATGGAAAAAATACAAAACCTAGGAACTAGGCATTTACAGCCAATAAAAGAAGTTGTAACTAAGATTAGGAAACATGGCAAAGATAGATATTATGACTTTGCAACTGTTTTTCAACATTACCCAAAACAGCCAGTGCTTAAAGTAGTCACAGAAACCGGGAAAGAAGTAATATGCACATATAATCAGCCTTTTTTGACAAAAGATGGATGGGCAAGAGCAGATGAAATTATATTAGGCACTAAAATAAGGGTAATGCCGAAAATCCCTTCTATGGTTAAAAAGCTTGCTCCTACTGGTTTTGTTAAAGTAAAACAAACGTCTGGGCATTTAAAAGAAGTTTCTATCCCAGATAAATTTACACAGGACTTAGCTTCTTTGTGTGGGTATATTGTTGGAGATGGGAATATCCACCCAAATGGATACAGGGTAACTTGTTATGTTAACAATGAAGAAACAGACATCATTGAGAAACTTTCAGAATTTTGGAAAAACACATTTAATGTAGAACCTGCAATTATTACAAAAAATATTGATGGCAAAGTAAAAACTATTGATGATGGAAGCGGGCTTTTAAGGCAGATTGTTTCAACACAACCAATGCATCTTTTAGAAATTAGTAGTAGGCAAGTTGCCCAATCCCTCTCATTGTTATCGAATAAGAGAGTTCCTCAGCAAATATTTAGAAGCCCGAAACCGGTTATAGCAAAATTTATCAGTTGGCTTTTTGAAGCTGATGGATGTGTGTTTGGAAATGGAAGAGGAAGGACAGCTATACAATTAAAATCTAACACTATTGATTTGTTGCGTGATGTTCAATTATTGCTTCTTTATTTTGGAATACATTCTAGAATAGTAGAAAATAATCTTTGCATAAGAAGGTCTTATGATATGGAATTGTTTGCTAACTGCATTGGATTTAATTCTGAAAAAAAGAGAGCGGCATTGAATAATACTTTAAAGGTAATAAAAAGCAAAAGTGATGTTCAAAAAAGAAAGAAGTTGCAAAGATGGGAAATGGTTGTTGAAATTCTGCCAGCTGGAGTTAGAGATGTATATGATTTTGAAGTTCCTGTATCCCATATATTTATAGCAAACGGGATTGTTTGCCACAACTCTGGAAAAAGTGCAATATTAAAAAGAATCAGTGTTATAGCTCCTAAAGGAAGATATGTAAGCGGAAGAGGCATCTCAGGTGCTGGTTTAACAGCCGCTGTTGTAAAAGACGAATTTCTGAAAGGTTGGAGTTTAGAGGCTGGTGCTCTAGTTTTAGCATCTAATGGCATTTGTTGTATAGATGAAATGGATAAGATGGTGCCAGAAGATAGGGCTGCCATGCATGAGGCTCTTGAACAGCAAACTGTTAGTATTTCTAAAGCAAATATCCAAGCTACATTAATTTCTCGTACCACGGTGCTTGCAGCAGCTAACCCAAAATTTGGAAGGTTTGACCCATATGGAATAATTGCAGAGCAGATAAACTTACCTCCTACTTTAATCAACAGGTTTGACCTTATCTTTCCAATCAAAGACTTGCCAGATGCAACTAAAGATGAAAAAATGGCAAGCCACATATTAAAGCTTCATCAAACACCTGATCTTTACGAGCCGGAGATACCCACTGATTTTTTAAGAAAATATATTGCATATGCCAAGCAAAAAATTACGCCTAGTATCACTGACAGCGCTTTGCAGGAGATAAAGGATTTCTATCTCAAAATGCGTGCGAGTGGCGGAGCAGAAGATGGCATCAAAGCAATACCAATATCTGCAAGGCAGCTTGAAGCATTAGTAAGACTTTCAGAAGCATCTGCAAAAATACGGTTAAGCGACAAAGCAACGAAAAGGGATGCAAAACGCGCTATAGACCTTGTGCAATACTGCTTAATGCAAGTTGGTTTAGATAAGGAAACCGGTAAGATAGACATTGACAGGATAACGACAGGAATCTCTGCATCCCAAAGAAGCCATATAGTGATAATAAAAGAAATCATTAATGAGTTGGAAGGTAAAGTAGGGAAAACTATTCCAATTGATGATATAGTTGAAGAGGCCAAAAATCGCGGCATTGATGAAGATAAAGTAGAAGAAGTTTTAGAAAAATTAAAGCGTGTAGGGGAAGTATTTGAGCCTAGAAGATCTTTCATTCAAAAATTGTAAATGTTTCCCTTAATTCTTAAGAATATATTTTCTGTAGTATAAATAGACTACTTAGTTATTATAATTTATTTACCACAAATTAATATTGTTTGTTTGTTTTCAGTTTAAAATGGTAGATTTTACAGTTGGATTGGTGGCTCTTGCCAGTGCCTTAACAATTGGGATTTGCTCTTTTGCTGCTGCTGGGGCAGAAAAGGCAATAGCTGTTACTGCTATAGGTGCAATGACAGAAAAGGAAGAACTATTTGGTAAGGGGCTCATATTAACAGTTATCCCAGAGACTATTGTTATTTTTGGGCTGGTTATTGCAATCTTGATAATCGGGTTAGGTTAATTCTATTGTGTTATGATTTTTTATACACAAAAAAAATTCTAGATGATGGCTCAGAGTTATCGGATTTCTATGATTTTCAGAATTTGTTTTTTAGATCCACGCAATTTAGTGGTTTTATGATAGAAACCGTAGCCCCTGGAGTATAAAATTTGTCTGCTTCTTTTGAAAGAACCGTTTTCTTATCTTCTCTGGTATTTGTTGTAGCACTGTGTTTTTTAGGCTTCATTACAGCATATTGAATGGCCATTGTAACACGACCTATAATCATACCTGCTACAAATATGAAAAAAAACCTCATATACGCTAATATTTCATTCATTTCGTTACCCTAAGAGAGTTAATGATGCAGAGCAGAAAAAGTTGCTCCAAATAAAGTATGAAATATATGTATAGTATTTATTTTTTGTATAATACTTAGTACAGGCATACGCCATGCTAATTGCGCTAGTCCTGGCATTAACAAAGTAAACTGTAGGGAGTTAATACACTCTACAAAAAGTATATAAACATCATAAGCTTGCTTGGCTTGGGGGTGTTAATTTCTTGCCAGAAATAGAAAAATTTCAGAAAAGGCAAATTGCATATAAAATAAGAATCAAAGACATTCTTAGTTCTAAATACATAAAAACAGAAGGTTTCGACCCAAATTATCTCGAAGTAAACAGTCAACAGATATCCAGAATGAATATCGTAGGAGTTGTGGTTCAGAAATCAGAGCTAAACAACTACAAAACCTTGGCAATAGATGATGGAACAGGAAAGATTTCTGCTAGAGTTTTTGAAAGCAACCCCTCTGTGGGTCAAATAGATGTGGGTGATATTGTGATTGTAATAGGCAGGCCAAGAGAATTTTCTTCGGAAAAATATATACTTATTGAGATAATCAAAAAAATCGACCCGAGCTGGGCAAAGGTTAGAAAATTAGAGTTGGAGAAAAATACAAAAAAAAGCGGCAACCCAGCAAATGATACTAGCTCTGCTGAAGATGTTGTTGTTGACTTAAGCCCGGCAAACAGAATTTTTAAGCTGATAAAAGAGCTTGATCAAGGCAGCGGAGTTTCTATTGAAGAGCTTTCATCAGAAAATATTAAAGATGTAGACAAACTAATTGGCATGCTTCTAAAAGAAGGGGATATTTTCGAGATCAGGCCTGGAAAATTAAAGGTATTAGAATAAAAGTGGAGTTATATACACCTCTATAAAGGCTGCCGCCAGCAAAAACGCTATTGATATGACAAGCAGCTCTGAGATGTCAAAAAGAACATGCGAAAATTTCTCATCCTTATAATGTTTCTTTATTATGGCTACGGAAATTATGCCGCCAGCTAAGCCGCCATAAAAATAAGCAAGTATTTCTGGGATTCCGTGCAAAGTATATCTAAGAAGCCCTACTGCTGTAACATTAAAATATGTTGAAAACTTTTCAAACCCAATAAGACCCGCATATTGGCTCATATTAGACCTTATAAAATTACCTATAGCAGTTCCTATTACACTTGCATTCCAGGTTAAAATAAAAATTGCTCCTGCGCCATAAATAAAAGCAAATAATATCGCAAATGCCAGAACTTTTATATTATTAACCAGTATCTTAGAAAATGTAGAAAGTTGCTGGTAAGCATTGCCAGACACCTGGTTATTAATTGCCTGTATTGTAGCAGTTTGCTTGTCGAATACCATGTTCAAAGTTTCATGAGGCAGAAAAATATACCATACCACAAAAGATACTGTGATGCCAAAAAAAAGAAACATCAAAAAAACAATTGCTTTATTATGCTCTTTCAAAAGATCTCTTTCTTTTGCTATGGCTAAATCCTTTTTTTCCTCTAATTTCATTGTGTTATAAACAATAGGTATACATGCCATAACGGTGAAAAATACCATTATCAGGCTTGCTTGCTCTCTAAAAATCCATAAAGATAATAGTATAGCAACAGAAGAGTAAAGAATCCCTATAAAAAACATCTCCCATGGCTTTTTCTCAGCACTTAACGGGTTAAGCAAAGATTCTAATACCATACTTGATTAATTAAGAGCCTTGTTTATATATTTTTTTATTGCACATCAGATAAAAAACTTTACAATACAATAATTAACTTTAAATATAAACAACAAATACTATCACCTATGGAAGATTATAAGAAACTTTTGGAAGAAGTGAGAAAAAATTTGCCAGAGCATGTTCTGCAAAAAGAAAGATTTGAAATACCTAAGGTAATCGGGCATGTGCAAGGCAACAGGACAGTAATAAGCAATTTCTTGCAGATAGCGAGTTTTCTCAGGAGAGCGCATGAAAACCTGCTAAAATTTGTGCTGAGGGAGCTGGCTACACCCGGGGAATTAAAAAAAAGCGGCAGTGTTATAATAGGCACAAAAGTTCCTGCATCCAGAATTAATGAAAAGGTAATGCAGTATGCTAACTCTTATGTATTCTGTTACGAATGTGGAAAACCAGACACGAAAATAGAGAAAGAAGGCAATTTTAGTTTTATGAAATGCGCTGCATGCGGTGCTAGGCATGCTATAAAGTCTAAGATATAATCTATCTGCGTATCGAGCCTATAATTCTTCGCAAAGCTAATGTTACCCAAGCAGAAAAAACAAACGGCGCTGTAAGAGCAATCAAATTAAAACTTATCATCCCATAAATAATAAAGACAGAGATAATTATTGAAACAGTTGCATAAAACAAAGAGTATTTCTTGCTTGCAAAAGCAATTCCGCACAAAACTCCATTAAACCCAAATATACCTGTATTTATTAAATTGAGTGGAAATGAAAATATAAAAGCAACTAACATCCCTACAAAAGAGCCAATAAACGCATAAATTGCAGCTCTTTTTGAATTAATCAATATTCCAATCAAGAAAATAATTCCAGTTACAATACTGGCTTGGAACATTACCTGCCCAAAACCCATACTCAACGAAGATATAATATTCAAATTGCCAGTATTAATCCATTCTTGAGCGTTCAGTGGAACCAAATCAAAGAAGTTTATTAAAAATATTAAAAGCCAAGCAGGCAATACAAACGGAAATGTATAAGGCGCTAATTTTTTCTCATGCATAAAATGCATAAGGATAGAAGATAAAATTGAGCCTAAAATGATAAGGCAAATCAACAAAATATTAACTTTAAAAAAGAATAATAAAGCTATACCGATTAATACGCCATTGAATCCGTATAATCCATTGTAAACGTCTCTCTTTTTATAATTTAAAATAAATGCTGTAATTGTGCTTGTAAAAACTCCAATTAATGCCCCTAGGCCCATTAACCATGAATTATAAAAAATTCCTACTAAAAATAACAGCCCCGTAAGCATATTGTTCTGCAGCATTACTTGGCTTATACCCTTTAAAAGAATTTTCAGAAAATCGATTGATTTCATCTACCCAAACCACCTTCCTAATCCTTCTTGCTTTTCCTTTTCCTTGCCAAACAGGCTCTCTACCCCCCTCTTTGTAAGCTCCAGGTTTTGTTTCAGATATGCAGGTAAATTATATTTCTCTGCTAAGGATATTGCGGGCTCAAGGTATTTTATTATAAACCCCTCGGATATTGTGAAAATAATTTTCCCTCCGCATTTTAGGCACTTTCCTACCAAGGGCGGTCTTCTGTATTTTTCATTGCAAGTGCTGCACCTGAATTGCTGCATTGAAAACTTTCTTAGGTTACCTCTTATATCTCTAATGAGATGTTTTTCTATTACCAGCCTTGCAACATCAGATGCATCAACTGCTCTTATTTGTTCTGCTAATTCCATCTGCCCTTTAAGTTTTTCTTCCATAGATGGTATTGTTTTATAAGCTGAGCACAGTACGCCTGTATTCATATCAGAAACATTATGTGTAAAGCCAAGGCCATAATATTGGCTGTCTGTTCCCAGTCTTTTGCCGAACTGCTCAATTTCAACTTCCCGCGGTTGCTTAAATTCCATACACGCATTATAAAATTCCAATGGGTATTTCCAAGCTATATCTACATCAAAGGCCATATCATCCACTTCTGCAGGTATTAGTTTAGATGTTAAAACCAGCGGCGCATCTTGTGTTGAGCCCCTTTTATTCGGTAGGTATTGTCTTGAGAAATTAAGTAAAGTGTCCATAAGAAGCATTACTGAAGCCTCATCGCCATCACAGTCTCTTCTTGTAGCAGCATGAAACATCGGGCTGGCAAAAAATCCTTGGGTTTTTGAAAATCCTACAATTCTGCCTACAACTGCAGCGGCTGTATGCGGAGCAAGAACTGCAACTAATGTTCCTGGTAAGTCTTTTTCGGATTCCATGCTATAGAATCTATCAAGTTTATAGAAACCTTTTAGAAGCTCATCAACAAAGAAAGAAGCTTTTAAAAGAATTTTGTCTGCTCCTAATTCCCGGCTTTCGCTACAAGCTGGTAGAATTATATCTTGGGGCAAAAGCTCAAGTATTTGCTCCTCTTCTGCCAGTTCAACTCCAAAAGCATCATTTTTATAGCCTAACTCCTTAAGCTTTTCAACAGATGTGTTTATTTCTTTAGGCTTAAAATGAGTTATAGGCAACTGGGTCATATCATACCTTATGGTGCCATCTTTGTTAACACAAAGATCGTACTTTGCCCTAAAAATCCCTTTTATGAAGTGCTCCGGTATATGGTCTTTGTTTGAAGTCCCTCTAACACCTTTTATAAGATCCGGGTATATCTTGATATCAAGTTTTTTTATGTAGTTATCAAAATAAGTTTTTATGTTTATTGTCTGTTTTGAGTAAGTGGCTGCATGGCCATGCTTGCATTCTTCATTTTCTATTAAACCGCATTTGTTGCAGTAATACTTCTTTTTTGTCTTCTTGTCACAAGTCTCGCATATGCTAAAGATTGTCTGTTTGTTGCACTTTTCACAATAAAATATTGGAAATTCTGCTGTTACTTTGCTGCCCTCAAAAGTGCTCTGGAAAGACCTTAGCCTGCCGCCTTCTTCTCCTATAGGAAATAAAACATGCGGGCTTCCTGTTAATTTTCTCATCTTGGCTTTCTCTGGCCTGCCCATCCTGGCACCGACAAAAACTCCTGATTTATCTCTGATTTGCACATCAGAAAATTTATTTAGAATGAAGATGGAATCTTTATGCTTGTCCACTTCATAATCCATTTCAATTGCATGCTTCTCTCTGTCATTTTTCAAGTTGAATATTTCAGAGATAGTGTAAGCATCATCATCTTCTATAACTACAAATTCATTATTTACAACTAAATGCGGAAGCCCAATCTTATCAAAAATTGACTTTAAGTTATCATCATACGCAATGACTAGTTTTGTTACTGCATCATTGCTTGATGTTGCCCTGGACCCTAAAACTAATTTTGATAAATTAAAAAAATCTTCTGCAGATATGAGTTTCCAGTGATATGTATATTTTGGATGTAATGGAACATTTAATTTCCTTGATATAATAAATGCTGTTTTTGCAGTTACTGGGGTGCTTATTGGGTCTTTGAGCAATTTCTCTAAAAATTGTTTCTCGATTTCTAACAACAAAGCCAGCTTATCCAAATCAAAAGCTCCAAAAGTATCAACAATAGCGTGCTCAACTTCCAGACCCCACCACTCCTCGCAATATCCGGGGGGTAATAATGTATGGGCCCGGTTATAGAAGTCTCCATAACTTATCAGTATATCACCTAAAAATAATATCTCCTTTACTTCCCCCGCTAGTTTTTTTGCTGTCTTTTCATCATCAAGCCTCAAAACACTGTCGTCTTTCAGTTTTACAATAGGCCCCTCAATGCTATCGCAAACTGTTATTGCTGTTGCTTTTCCGGGCCTTTCTATCTTTAGCTGTGTGCCTGTTGCTAAATATTTTTTTAATATGTGCATAGTGGAGGGATGTATCGATGTTGAAGAATAACCTGAAATTCTGTTTCTTCCATATCTTAATCTAAACCCTCCAGCTGCTAAGGGATATGTTAAAACTGGTCTGCCTGCCACCAAATCTTCAATAAAAGTGTAAACAGGAAGTATCCTGTCTGTGCTTATTTGGTCCTTTGCCTTAACCTTTTTCTGCAAAGAAACGAATTGCTCCAGAAAAGACCAATGCCCGATATCAAAATCATTCATCCATCTAGACATTGTTCCCAAAAGTTTTGATGCTTTTTGCGCCAAGCATTCTCCCAATACAAGGCATGGGCCACTCCTTATCTTATTTGTTTCAATCCTATCTATGTCTTTGTAATTAGAGACTTCTATATCTTCAGAAGAATCCCCATCTATTTGTACTGGCAAATTTGTAACAAGAAAACGTATTTCTTTTTCACTCGGCAAATATTGCAAATTTGCAATTCTTTCATGGTAATCATAAAGTTCTGTGACCATTCTTCTTATTTCTTTTTCTGTTGCATCATACACATCATAACCCATCTTTTTTCGTATATAATCTGCTATAACAACAGAAAACGCTCCTGCTGTCCCGCCAGCGCTTCTTATAGGGCCAGAATACATCAAACAGAAGTATTCCTTTCCATCCATTCTCTTCTTTATTTTTAATTCCACAAATCCTTCAAGGGGGCTTGAAACCACGCCTAAAGTTAAGTACGCTAAGCCTACCCTTATGCCTGTTTCCATTGCTTTTATTTTATTTTCAAATTTACAGAACCTCTCATTAACAACCTCCAAAGATACAGAAAGTGCTACCCTCCAGTCTAATTTCCCATATTTTTTTTCAAGTTCTTGAATTCTGTTAGACAGGCCGGAATTCATTATACCTGGCACCAAAACCCCAATCAAGCCTTCTACCCTTTCAGCCATATTTTTGGCTAAAGGCACGCTAACCTGTTCTTCTGGGTCCAACCCTAATTTTCTTGCTTTGTTTGCTGTATTGTAGGCTGTTTCTACTTTGCGTTCTATTTCCTTAAAGTAATTGTTAATCTGCTCGTTCATTTTTTAGTTGCTTGAATTATTTCCCAAACCTTAACATTTTTATTTGCCTGGTCTGTAAATTTACTATTGGAACCCTGCTGGGCTCTGGATTATGGCCAACTTTTTCCTGGAATGCGGTTTTGCTTTGCCAGCAGCTTCCAGAAATTAAGGTAACGTTTCTGTAGTTTGCTGCTGCTGCTTTGTGTATATGCCCGCTGGCAAAAAAATCTGGAACTTTGTCTATAACTAAAAAGTCTAATTTGGTGTCGGGAACATACAAAGTTGATGTGTATGAAGGTGCTAAATGCCTTTTTTGCAGCAAAAATTTCATTAAAAGGTCTGCCCGGTCATAACCGCCGCGATTTCTTATTGACTCTGCTTCTGCAACATAAAAATCAAAAGAGTATCCATGATAAACAAGAACATCAAACCCGGGAAAACTATCTGATGAGTGTATATTTATCATAGCTGGGTTTGAAGTCATAATGGCATTCGGTAAATTATAGAGGGGTTCTGAAAAATCTTTGTAAATTGGCAATTGAGGCTCTGCTAGCCTCATCGCATCGTGGTTGCCGGGGCATATTATTAATTTTATTTTTGTTGGTATTTTACTGAGAAAATCCGCGCATGCTTTATATTGCTCTTTTATATCTTTTATAACCAGCTCCTTTTCTTGGCCTGGGTAAACGCCGCAGCCATCAACTAAGTCGCCTAGAATGAATATGTACTTCACTTTTGATGCTATTTGCTTTTGTGATTCGTTGCCCAGCTCGCAATTTATCCATTTCAAAAACCTGCCAAAATCTTCTTCCAGAAAATTTTTAGACCCGACATGGATATCAGACAAAAATAATGCATATGCTTCTTCCTCTGCTTTTTTTATTTCTTTTACCAATGGAATATCTGGGTAGAGCAAATTACTCGAAAATATTATTTTATCTCCATTCACCCCAACTACCCCTATTACCTCGTCTAACATTATATCTTTTGTTAGCTTAAACAGGTCTGGCCTGTTTTTGTTCACAAGCACTTTTATGCTGCCGGTTTTATCTTCTATTGCGAGAATGCAATTATTATTTTTTGTGTATTGTTTGTCTCCTACCATGCCTATAACTGACACTTGTTCTCTGTCTTTTTTGTTGATTATTCTGCTTATTGACGTTGTGTTCTGCAGCTCCTGCCTTTGTTTTAGAATCTTTTCTATTGCATCATACCTGTTATTAAAATAGTGTATGAAATCATTTGCTTCTCTTTTTTTTGGCGCTTTGTTATAGGAAAAAACTATTTTTACATTTCCTTCTGGTTCTGTTTTTTTGCTTTCACTGCTTTCTTCGTGGCTTAAAGTGCGTTCAACCGAAGGTTGTTTGTGGATTAAAAGGTCTTTTATTTTTTTGCTGATAACTGTTATATTTTCAGAGGGTTTATTTTCAACTAGTTTGTAAATCTCTGATAGAGTTTCCTCATTTTCAACGCATTCCAACAGATCGTTGCTGACCAACATGCCTTTTTTTAGAAAAAAATTAACTATATCTTTCCTCTTGGTGTCTAGTGTTTGCATTTTAGGCTAATGCCAGCTCCTCTTCAAGAATTTTTTTAGTTAATGGTAAAACTGATGATGGAACGGATAATGTTATCTCTCTCGCCCTTCCATATCTTCCTTTGGATATTGTTTTTGTGCTTATAATGCCAATCGCCTCAAATTCTCCTATGATATCTGAAACTCTTCGTTGTGTTAATGGTCTTAAGCCGACTTTGAAGCATAGCCTTTTATAAAAATCGTAAATTTCTCCTGTGTAAATGGAAGAATTTTTACCCCACGAAGCCAAAATAGAAAACAAGACTGCTTGAAATTGTTTTGGTTGGTTCTTTATAATATCAAATACTTTCTCCTTTTCGAGTTTTTCTTCTGCTTCATCAATATGCTCTATCGAGACTTTTTCATTTTTGCCTCTTTCTGCTATTTCCCCAGCAACCCTCAATAACTCTATTGCTTTTCTTGCATCACCATACCCTCTTGCCGCATACGCAGCGCATTTTTCAATAACACCCTCTTCGATTACGTTTTCCTTAAATGCTTTTGATGCTCTTTCCTTGAGTATATTCTGCATCTCCAGTGCATTATATGGGGGGAATAGAATATCTTCTTCTGATAATGAGGATTTAACCCGAACATCTAAATTTTCTATGAAAGTTGTATCGTTTGATATTCCCAATAAGGTAATTTTTGAGGTTGTTAACTCTTCATTTATTCTTGTTAGGTTGTAAAGAACACCATCCCCCGCCTTTTTGATCAGCTGGTCGATCTCGTCCAAAACAATCAAAACAACACATTTTTCTTTCTCTACAGCATCATAAAAAATTTTATAAACCTCGTCTGTGGGCAGCCCAGTTGATGGTATTGATTTTCCAAAAAAGCTAGCTAATTGCGCTGTTAACCTATACTCTGTGTCTGCTACTCTTTTTAATTTGCAGTTAACATATATAATTTTTAATGATATCTTTTTATTTTTAGATACCTCCACCATATTATCAATAACATGTTTAACTGTAAGAGTTTTTCCAGTGCCCGTGTTTCCATAAACAAAAAGATTAGAGGGTTTTTCTTGTTTTAGCGCTGGCGCTAAGATGTTTGCAATCCTATTTATCTCTTTGTCCCTGTGGTATATGACTTCTGGGGTGTAAGAAGCCTGTAATCTGCTTCTATCAATAAATAAAGACTCCTTACATAAGAATTCTTCAAAAAAAGACGTAAGATTCTTTTTTAACATACAATCTCCATAGGAAACACACCTATTTAAAACTTTCGTTGCCCATAGACAGCTGCGTTTCTTATGGAAATCACCACAAAAATAAAAATATATTAAAAATAAATAATTTATTTTCTATATAGAAAACAACTTTAACAATAACAACAAAACAACAACAGACAAACTCCATAAGAAATAAAGGATAGGGTGTATGTAGTGTTTTTGTTTTCGTCACAATCGTTTTTGTTATTTTAGAGTAATAAAAATGGTAAGATTTAAATACACCGAATCAATACTACAGTATGCGCAACATAAGATGGAAGACCAAGAAACAATCAAAAAAATAAGAATGTTTGGTTTGAATACATACGAAGCCAAACTTTGGGCAGCTTTGTTAAGCCGCGGTATTTCGACCGCCGGAGAATTGTCTGATATAGCTAATGTCCCAAGAAGCAGAAGCTATGACGTTCTCGAAAGCCTTGAGAAAAAAGGATTTGTTGTTATGAAGTTAGGAAAACCAATAAAATATCTTGCAGTTCCGCCAAAAGAAGCGTTAGGAAGAGTAAAAAAACAAATAGAAAAAAACACACAAAAACATTTATTAGACATTAACAATACAGAATTTAACAATTTAATAGACACCTTCCAAAAAATATACGAAAGAAACACAAACAAGATAGGAAGCCTAGTAGCAATTTTAAAAGGGAGGGAAAACATTTACAAACATCTTGGTTTTTTGTTTAAAGACGCAAAAAAAGACATAGTTCTGGCAGTAGAGCCAGAGGCAGAAGAACACCTCAATATTACAAACAAAACAACAGGCGAAACAAAAATAATAACCACATCACCCAGCAAAGGATTAAGAATGTGTGTGATGGGTGATGTGAATTCCATTATATTTCCGATCAGCAAAGAAGAAGTTCACCCAGACTACGATTTATGCATATGGATCAAAAACAAACACACAACAAAATTCTTAAAGCAACTATTAGAGTCTGCGTAATTAAGTTTTAGATTTCATAATGCGAAAGATTTTTATATACCCTTCTTTTAAATAAAATAACACACTATAACATACAATCAAAAAGAGGTGGTTGAATTGGCTTTGGGTGTCCAGGAAGTTACATTGGCTATAATTGTCGGTGCTTTGGGTGCAATAGTCTATTCGTTAAGGGTTCTTGTCCTTATGGAAAGAAGAATTGCAAGGATAGAACTGCATATAGAAAATGTTGTTAATAAAGTAATGAAAGAAGAAACTGCAATTGAAAGGTCTTTAAAAAAGAGAAAGTAATAAATTTTAATTTTTTATTTATTGATTATTTCTTCAAACAGCAACCCCTTGCTTTTGGCGGTATCGACATCAATAATAAAGCTCTTGTTCTTTTCAACCAAATCTTCCAAAGAAACAAAAAACCATTCATAATCCTTAAATTTTACTGCTATCCATGGCTCTGCGCCAAATATATCTGCAAAAGTCTTTAGCTGCTCTGTGTCTTCTTTTGGTATATATTTACTCTCTTCCGCACATGTTTTGCATTCAATTGCCAGTGTTCTCAATTTGTTTGTTGCTAAGATGTCTGCAGATGGATACTTCATTGAGCCAGAACCAGCAATTCTAACTGCAGACCATTTACCAGTGCCCCAGAACTTATGAATCAGATCCCTTTCTGCATTTATTCCCTTGCTTTTGCGAGACATTTTATACTCTGATTCATATGTTAATCTTCATAAAATCCTTTGCGCACAAAACATCATCAAAATAATTTCTTGCATCCTCTTCAAGCTCGTGTGTGTTTTTATACCTTGCGCTAAAATGAGTTAAAACAAGCTTTTTCGTGTTGCTCATATTTGCAAGCTCTGCCGCTTGTTTGGCGGTCATATGCCCGTGTTCTTCTCCTTTGCTTTCTAGGTTTGAAGAATATGTAGCCTCGCATATCAACAAATCACAATCCTTCGCTAATATGCCAGCTGCTTTGCAGGGAACCGTGTCGCTAATAACAGTTACCTTCTTTCCCCCTACAACATATGTTGCTTCATCAGCATCTATTTTATTTCCCTTCCACATAATATCTTTTCCATCCTGCAGCTTGCCCAATAAAGGCCCGTCAGGAATTCCTATTTTTTTTACAAATTTCAGATTTATTTTCCTTTTGTCTTTCTCAATAATGTTGTACCCTAATGTTTCAATATTATGCTCCAATAACCCCACTTCTAAAACAATCTCTTCATTTTCAAAAAACCTACCATTTGTAACTTCATAAACCTCAAAATTTATTTTTCTGTCAAATATAAAAACCTCAAACATTTTTTCCATAAACTTCTTTGTTCCTAAAGGCCCATAAATCATTAATGTTTTCTCATAACCAGCAGCGCTCATGCTTTGTATCAAGCCAGGCAATCCTAAAACATGGTCGCCATGCCAGTGGCTTATCAGGATTTTTGTGATTTTAGTTAAGCTTACCCCGGCAATTTTCAACTGCCTCTGCATTCCTTCCCCACAATCAACAAGAACTCCTTCAGAGCCATAACTGATTAAAATACCATTCTGATTCCTTTCCTTTGTTGGCACCATTGAAGAAGTGCCCAAAAACAATATTTGCATTTTGTTATATGGTAGTTAATACCCTCTTATAATCCTTTTTGTTTATATAATTTTGTAATCTTTTCTGTGTAAACAACAAAACCAGCTAGACGAATCCCAAGCAGGTTAATTTTATATAATAGTCTTTAATTTTACCAATTATATGGAAGAAAAGCAATATTTGCCAAACAGAGAAGAAGAATTCGATGCAGCAGCAATAGCCAAGGTCATAAAAAAAGCTAAGGGAATATCTGTGAAATTTTGGCCATACTTATTGGTTGTGATACCTATTTTTATTACTTTATTCATAAGAGCCCAAACAATAGACCTTACAATAGCTGATGAATGGGCAACGAATGCAGTCTATAACTTTTACAAAGATAATATAGATTCGCAGTTAAGGCGGCAGTACACTAACCTGCCGGAAGAAAATTTAAAAAAACTCCTAGATGAGCAGTTCAGCATTTTTTTGGAAGAAAACAAAGACAAACTAATAGAACAGATAAAAGTTACTTCAAATCAAATGAAGAATTTTTATCAGTATGAATCAGGAAGCCATTCTTACACATATATGGGGGATATTGACTCGTACTATTGGCTTAGGCAAGCAAAAAATATTGTGGAAAGGGGCAATATTTGCGACGTTATTGAAAATGGAGTTTGTTATGATACGTATACCCTTGCTCCAAATAAGGTGCGTTTATCCAAGAGCATGCACCCATATTCAATATTTTTTGTTTACAAAGTGATTAAGCCATTTAGCCAAGACTTTACACTTATGCAGGCGCAGCTCATTGTGCCAACAATATATGCAGTAATAACTGCCTTGCTTGTATTTATTTTAGTCTTAAGGATAAGCGGGCTGTTGGCAGCATTAGTAAGCTCTGTCCTGGTGTCTGTAAGCCCCATATTTCTGTCCAGAAGCCTGGGATCCGATACAGATGTTTATAATATCTTATTCCCAGTTTTAATAGTATTTTTTGCTTACATATCTTTTACCTCAGAAGGTTGGAAAAAAAAGGCAATTTTCTCATCAATAACCGGGCTTTTTATCGGTGTATATAGCTTTGCGTGGATTGGGTGGTGGTATCTTTTTGACTTTATTATTGTTACAGTCTTTGCAGATTATTTTTTTCATATGGCAAAAGATTTCTACAAATCATGGAAGTTCGACTTTAAAGGGATTTTAAAAGGCGCAAAAACCAAAGATGTTATGGCAATATTGCTTCCTTTCATCATAGTTTCTTTTATTTCTCTAAGCCTAATTTCTGGTTTTGGCGAGATAAATGCATCTTATAAAAATCCGCTTGGATTTACAAAAGCCAAGATTGCAGCAAACGCAGATCTTTGGCCCAATGTGCTTACAACAGTTGCAGAATTTAATGAATCCTCCATACCAGAAATTATAGGGCAGGTTTGGGGGGAGAGGTTTTTCTTCTTAGCGCTTCTCGGTTTTGTAGTATTAATTTATAAAAAATTTAAAAATATGGCTAAAAACTGGTTCGTGTTTTTGCCATCTATAGCTATCACATATTATTTGGCAACACCAAGAGGTGCTAATCTTGAGTTATTTTCTTATATAACTATATTGGGCGCTGTTTTTTGTCTTAGCTTGTATTCCCAATTTAAGTCAGAAGAAGAGACTGACATAAAATTAGCGGCATTGTTTTTCTTGTGGATAATAGCCTCAATCTATGCTTCAACAAAAGGCGTGCGTTTCGTTATACTGCTTGTGCCGCCAGTAGTTATAGGAGTAGGGATTGCATTAGGGTTTTTGTATAAGACCCTTACACAAATTATTGTGAAATTCACCAAAGTGAATAAAATTGTTGTTGCAATAACTCTCTTCATTATTTTTTCCTACTACCTTATAGAGCCAGTCAAAGCAGGAGCGAATACCGCAAGAAACTACATACCGAATGTGAATGACCAGTGGTGGGAAGCTTTAACTAACATAAGAGATAATTCAAAGCCTGACGCAATAATCAACTCTTGGTGGGATTTTGGGCATTGGTTTAAGTATATCGCAGACAGAAGGGTTACACTAGATGGCTCATCCCAAAACAATCCACAGCTGCACTGGCTCGGAAAGCTTCTTCTAACCTCGAATGAAAAAGAGGCAGTAGGCATCTTAAGGATGTTGGATTGCGGTGGCAACAATGCTTTTAACAGTATAAATGGGATTAAGAGCAATACTCTGAATTCAATTAATCTGCTCCATACATTACTTTTGATCGAAGACAAGAATGAAGCAAAGAAGCTCCTTATTGAAGGGGGATTATCAGATAAAGAGTCAGAAGATGCGCTGCAATACACCCACTGCCAGCCGCCTGAAAACTTTCTTATTGTTAGCGAAGATATGGTGGGCAAAGGCGGCGTATGGGCGCATTTTGGAAGCTGGGATTTTGGCAAAGCATGGATGCAAAATGTTTTTACACAATCAAAAACCAAGGAAGAGGCTATTCAAATGTTCACAACTCAGTTAAATATTTCAAGGCAAGAAGCAGAATCGTATTACTTAGACATTAGTAATTTGAAAAGTGAACAGGAAATTAATGTGTGGATAGCACCGTGGCCAAGCTACATACAAGGGGAAACAAAATGCAGTATAGACAAAAACATAGTTGGGTGCCCTATACAAAGCATTAATGTTCTTGTAAACCTTTCCAATATGGAAGCGTATATCCCCACAAGCCAAGGCGTAAAAAAAGTCAATTCTTTTGTATACACAACCCCCAATGGAATAGAGACTAAAACATATTCAGAAGACACAATAGGTTTTAGCATGGTGCTTATGGCAAAAAATGATGGCGAGTATAGCAGCATTTTCATGCAGCCGCAGCTCGCGAACAGCACATTCACCAAGCTTTTTTATCTAGATGGACATAGTACCCAATACTTTGATCTTTTCCATAGCAGTGGAAGCAATTTCAGGATAAAAATATGGAAAGTTAACTGGAATGGAAATGAAAAGCCGCTGCTTGTAGATGTATTTAGCAAATAATTCTTTTGGTGTAATCAAACAATAAAGCACAGATAAAATTAAGTCAAGCCAAAAAAACAACAACATTTTTAAGCAGCATAAAAAACACTTATCAAATAAAAATGGTCAAATCCGAGAAAAAAATAGAGATCAAGCTTTCGAAAGAAAGTGAGAAAGGTTTAGAAAAGCCGAAGACTTTTCAAAAAGAAAAAGAAGAAAGCAGCCCAAAAATAAAAGCTGAGTTTAGCGGGGATAAGGTTTTAACCGAAATCTCAGATGCCTCTAGGGAGTTATACAACCAAAGTAGGTATGGGGTTATGCTTGATAATGGAAAGCTGCAATTGTCTCTTATAGAAGCCCTTTACCTAATGGAAAAAGGCACTATAACAATCTATAAAACCAAAACCAATCAAATAAATTTTGATGAATTTGTCAAAAAGGCAAAGAAGCTGGAGCCAAATTTTTGGGTTAGGTTTTGTGTTTTTAAGGACATAAGAAATCGCGGTTACATAATAAAAACAGCATTAAAATTCGGGGCAGATTTTAGGGTATATGACCGCGGCGTAAAGCCAGGAGAAGACCACGCAAAATGGATAGTTTACCCTGTGTATGAAGGCTCTGCCATGACATGGTATGAGTTTGCAGCCAAAAACAGGGTTGCGCATTCAACAAGAAAGCGTTTGTTGATTGGCGTTGTTGATGATGAAAATTGTGTTTCTTATTGGGAAGTAAGATGGATGAGGCCTTAACCCAAAAAATATATAATAAACAGATTATTTCTTTCTCTTATGGAAACAAATGAAAGGATATTAGCTATTGTCAAAGAAAAAGGTCCTCTTCTGCCTGTTCACGTTTCAAAAGAGATAAATGACAGTATTTTAATGACTTCTGCAAGGCTTTCTGAGTTGTTATCATCAAAAAAAATAAAGATCTCAAACATCAAGGTAGGAGGATCTCCACTATACTATTTTCAGGGGCAAGAAATAAAGCTTCAGAATTTTGCAGATAACCTGCGCGGAGTAGAAAGAAAGGCATATGATATGTTGTTGGAAAATAAGCTGTTGAGAGACACAACCCAGGAGCCAGCTATAAGGGTGGCATTAAGGCAGATAAAGGACTTTGCAATACCTCTGCAAGTAAATTATGAAAACAAAGCAGAAATATTCTGGAGATGGTATTTAACTGACAACAATGAAGCAGAATCGTTAATACGGGAAATTTTAACCAAACAAGAAACAGTGCCCAAAAAAGAGCAGCAACCAATAGAAGCAGCAATTGCCAAAAAACCAATAGAGCAGATTCCAGAAAAACTAATAGAAGAAATAAAGAAAGAGCATGAGCCAATGGAGTTAAAAAAAGATACAACAAAAAAACCAAGAAAAACAATCGACAAGAGCATATTTTTAAGGGAAGTCCACAGCTTCTTTAATAAAACTAAAATAACCACCGTAGAGGAATATCCTGTAACGAAAAGTTCTGAAATAGATTTTGTAATTGAACTGCAAACCTCAATAGGCAATATAAAATATTTCTGCAAATCAAAAAATAAAAAGAGCATAAACGACTCCGATATCAGCACAGCGATTATACAAGCGCAATCAAAAAATCTGCCATTGCTTTTCTTGGCTAGCGGAGCATTAACAAAAAAAGCAAGTGAAATGCTCAATAACGAATTCAAAAACATAACCTTCAGGAAAATATAACTAAAATGGGAGTAGCATTTAAGGACATCATAACATCAAAAGAAATAGAATTGAATTTCTTAAAAAATAAAATCATAGTCTTAGACGCATATAATGTCCTATACCAGTTTTTAACTACGATAAGAAGCATAGATGGGACATTGCTTATGGACTCCAAAGGGAACACAACATCCCATCTAGTTGGGTTATTCACAAGAACAACTAGTTTAATGCAGCGCAGCATAAAACCCATCTTTGTATTTGATGGAAAGCCTCCTGAATTAAAGCAAAAAGTAAACGAGCAAAGAAACAAGCTGAAATTAGAGGCAGAAGAAAAATTCTTAGAAGCCAAAGAAAAAGAAGACATAGAAGAAATGAAAAAGTATGCCTCTAGAACCTCAAGATTAAGCAAAGACATGGTGGAGGAATCAAAAAAAATTATTTCCTTATTAGGGCTTCCAGTTGTGCAGGCGCCTTCAGAAGGCGAAGCCCAGGCAGCGCACATGGTGCAAGAAAACAAAGGCTTTGCAGTAGGGTCTCAGGATTTTGACTCTTTGCTCCACGGAGCAACAAAATTAGTCAGAAACCTGTCAATATCCGGAAGGAGAAAAAATAAAGCAGGTTACGAAACCATAAAGCCAGAGCTTATAGGGCTGTCAGAAAACCTCAATAGTTTGGGTATAGACCAAAACCAGTTCATAGCATTAGCAATGATTGTAGGAACTGATTATAATCCTGGAGGAATTAAAGGCATTGGACCAAAAAATGCGCTAAAGCTGGTCAAGCAGTATAAAACAGATTTTGATTCTTTGTTTAAAGACGTAAAATGGGAAACTTTTTTTGGGTTCCCTTGGCAAGAAGTTTATTACCAGATTAAAAAAATGCCGATAACAGACAATTACAAACTTGAATGGAGTAACATAAATACTGAAGGGCTGTTTGATATTCTTGTAAACCAGCATGATTTCTCAGAAGATCGTGTAAAATCAACGCTAGAAAAATTAAAAAAATCAACCGCAAGTAAACAGCAAAAATCATTAGGAGATTTCTAAAATGCACAATAAGTTAAAAGACATATTAAAGAAAAAATTAACAGAAAAACAATTAGCATTATTGCCCTCTTCTTATGATGTAATAGGGTCTATTCTGGTTTTTTCAGATTTTCCAGAACAATTGTCAAAAAAAGAGAAAATAATAGGCAATGAAATACTAAAAAATTATAAGCAAATTAAGTCTGTCTTTAAAAAAACAAGAAAATATTCCGGAAAATACAGAACTCCTGAATTGAAGTTATTGGCAGGAGAAAACAGCAGAGAAGCAGAATACAAGGAAAATAGCGTAAGGCTAAAATTAGATGTGGAAAAAGTCTATTTTTCTCCCAGATTAAGCGAAGAAAGAAAAAGAATATTTCAGCAGATAAAAAATAACGAATCTGTTTTAGTAATGTTTTCTGGCTCAGGCATTTACCCAATCACCATTGCAAAAAACACAAAATCAAGAGAAATTTATGGCATCGAAATTAATCCAATAGCGCATAAATATGCATTAGAAAACCTAAAACTAAACAAAATCAAAAATATTAAATTAATAAAAGGAGATGTAAAAAAAGTTTTGCCCAAAATAAATAAAAAATTTGATAGAATTATTATGCCCCTGCCAAAAGGAGCAGAGCATTTTCTCAGTTTGGCATTATCTAAAATAAAGAAAAAAGGAATTACACATTTTTATTCTTTTGCCCAAGAAGATAATTATGATAATATTATTAATTTGATAAATAATGAATGCAAAAAATCAAAAAAACAGTGCAAAATTTTGAAAATAACTAAATGCGGCCAGTTTTCTCCAAGAGTTTATAGGCTTTGTATTGATTTTATGGTAAAATAGAAAAAAAGTGTGCGCTCATCAGTTACTTCCGTACTTCATCGACTTTCGTCTAAGTGGGTGTTCATCTTCAATCATCACGCACATTATAATGGAAATAGAATATATATTTAAGGTTTTTTATTAAAAATCAATAATCTACCCAAACATCCTCATATAATCCCCGCCCTCTGCTTCTTCTTCCTGTTTTACCTTTTCTATGCCTCTTAAGAAATCCCTTCTTATTATTGATGTTCTGTTTTCCCTGATTGCAAAATACCCTGCTTCTGTGCAGGCTGCTTTTATTTCAGCCCCAGAAAAATCTTCCATATCAGCAGATAAATTGCTTAAGTCAACATCTTTGCCCAAGCTCATGCTTCCAGAATGAATTTTTAAAATCTCTAATCTTGCTTCCTTCTTTGGCAAAGGTATATGTATCAGTCTGTCCAATCTTCCCGGTCTTATAACAGCAGGATCTAATATATCTTTTCTGTTTGTAGCTCCTATTACCTTGACATTGTCTAACGGCTCAAAGCCGTCTATTTCAGCCAACAACTGCATAAATGTCCTGCTTACTTCTCTTTCCCCGCTAGTCCCTATTTCAATCCTTCTAGCAGCTAATGCATCCAACTCATCAATAAAAATAATTGAAGGCGCTTTTTTCCTTGCCAATTCAAAAATTTCCTTGACCATTTTTGCGCCTTCCCCAATAAATTTCTGCACCAGTTCAGAAGCAACAACCTCTATAAAAGTTGAGTTTGTGGATGCAGCAACTGCTTTAGCCAATAAAGTTTTTCCAGTGCCAGGCTTTCCATAAAGCAAAATTCCTTTAGGAGGTGTAATTCCAATTTTTTTAAACAATTCTGGCCTTTTTAATGGAAGTTCTACAACTTCTTTTATTTCTTGGACTTGCAAGTCTAATCCGCCTATAGCGCTCCAAGGAACCTTTGGCTTTTCTACTATAACAAAACTCTCTATATCAAACTGCTTTGTGAGGGGCATCTTTCTGATTATTGTAAGATTCTTTTGGTCTGTTAAAACCACATCGCCTGGCTTGAGCTTTCCGCATTCTTCTGAAACAGTAACATAAAATTGGTTGCCATTCGGCAATCTTATTATAGCATCTTTGCCAAAAATATCCCTAACATCGCAAACCATCAATGGCGTTGTTTTAAACTTGTCAAGCTCTTCTTTTAACTTATTTACAGTTTCCTTAAGAATTCTGTTTTCCTCATTCATCTGGTTTGTGTCAGAGGTATAGCTGTATATCACGCTATCCAAAATATTTTTTTCTTTATTATTTGTGTTTGTAGTCATTTTACATGTATGTTAGGGTTTCGTTATTTAAATACCTTTTCACTTAAATTATAAATTTTCCCTTATTCATAATCTTTTTTCCATCAATAAAAACATCAGGCTTCTTTATTATACAATCAGCATGAAATGGAACATTAGCATTACCGCCATAAGATTTGTTGTTGCCCAAAGCTATATGGGCAGTGCCCTCTACTTTTTCATCTTCTAGTGTCACACCAGTTATTTTGGCGTTTGGATTGGTGCCAAAAGCAAATTCAGCAATATTCCTGTGTTTTTTTGTTGTTAATAATCTTTCTAATTTTCTAGCTGTTTTTCCTCCAGAAATAGTTGTGGCAAAACCATCTTTAACAAATATTTTAACTGGCTTATCAACTAAACCAAGATTTCCAATGCTGCCATCAACAACAAAAACGCCTTCGCTTTTGCCTTCTGTCGGCATAAAACCAATTTCACCTGCAGGCAAATTGCCAAAATCTCTCTTTTTGGAATAAATGCCAGAGTCATTAAACCAGTTTTTATTAAAAATTTCTAAAGAAATATCAGCCCCAATTTTTGTTTTTATTCTTGCAACTTTGCCATTTTTTAATTTTTTTATTAAATCTTCATTTTTTTTCCTTATTTTTTCATAATCCGCTATTAAAGCTCTTTCAACAACATCCATAGTAATGCCAGGCATTGTTGCTATCCTTGCGCCTTTATCACAAGCACGTTTCCTTGCTTTTGTATGGCTTAAGGATTTAGTTGTTATAAGAAGCTCAACATCATAGTTTAGCATCTCATCAGCTATTTTTTTGCTTGGCTCTGTGCCATGAACTTTCGGAATAAGAACCGTAATCAGTTTAACATTATTAGTTATTTTTTTTGCTTGCTCGAAAAACATCTTTGCTATGCTACAAAGTTTAGAATCAGTAACTATTAGCAATTTTTCATCTTTCTTTAATCCTAAGCATTTTCTCAGAACAATCTCAGCAGGTTTCGGCATTTTATATTTTTTATAACTATTAGTTTTATTGAATTTTTGTTATTGGATTCCCTTATTATTTTGCTTTTCAAACAACAAACTCCCCCTTTTTGATAATCCAGTGCTTTTCCCCCTTATCATCAACACCATAAATATCCATTTTCTGCCTGGGAGCATTAATTACAATGTCCGTATGGTAATCTGTTGCCCTGTCCGGCTCAAAGCCAGAGCCCAAAGCAATATGCATCATTCTTGCTATCTTTTCATTTACAATAAGATAATCGCATAATCTTGCATTTGGGTTTGTGTTTATTGCAAACTCGCCTATTCTGGTAAAATTATTCTTTTTCAGGTCAATAACCTCTTTCGGCAGGCTTCTGAATTTTTCCTGGTTCATGATCAGTTGCCATGCTTCTTTCTTCTTTTTCTCAAACTTATTTATAATATCTTCCGGGCCAGAGATTATTTTATACTTATCACCATAGCATTCAACAATCAAAGGCTCTTTTTCTGATAATAAATAGCTTTGGTCGATGCTTATGACAACATCTCCTATAAAAGTCCCTTTTACATATTCAGGTGTTACAAATGCCTCTCCTCCAGGCAGGTTAGCCATTGTGCCGGCTTTTATGCCAGTCCTTTTCAGATATTCAGAATTTATTTTTTCCCTTACATCAGTGTCAGAAGTCCTTACCCACCTATGAATCCCGTCTTTTCTAATCAAACCAACTTCAAGATCAGTCTTTAAGCCATTAGTTTCTTCTCCAGACACCTTAATAATGCTGCATTTGTCTTCTATCTCTTTTATTTTCCAGTTCCGGTCTCTCATCTTTTTCCAGTCAATATTGCAGGTTTCTATAAAGACATCTATTGGCAACGTTTCTGTGAAGCCTATCCTTGCTAGTGGATTCCTGTCATCTAAAGCTGTTTGTGGCGAGTAATCAAGCTTGTATATCATCTGGCCAGGGCTCTGCCACCTGGTTTTCCCGTTTAATGAAGGATAACCGTTAATCTCGCCAAAAAGATGCTTGCCAGGATATCCCTTTCCAGCCAAAGAGAACATAACATCAGCTGATTTTATCCTGCCTAAATTTAATAGTCCAGACACTTTTTTATATTTTTTAAAAATCTCCTCATCAGAATCTTTGCACAACTCACAGCCTAATAAGGTAACCCTTAACTCCGAAATATTCTCTGCCTTGTCAAGCATGGACATTCTTTGCGTGCTTGAGCCCATTGTAACTGCCTTGCTTATATTTTTGCAATTGAGCATTGCATGCCAGGATATAGCATAAGAATCAAGGTAATCTTCCAGCGGATGCCCAAGCATTTCATCTTTTTGTATTAAAACAAAGCCAATAGAAACCCTTTCATTGCTCTTCAAATTATAAACATCTGTCCATATTTTTTTGCATGTTTCATCCAGCTCTTTAGCCTTATAATCCTTAAACCAATCATTTCTGAAAGGCAAAGCAAAATCTCCTTGAAATCCAGATTCCTTTGCTTCTAAAATATAATCTGGGGCTTTGAATAAACCTATAAACTTGCCTTCTGCTTTTTTTTCAACCTCTTCTACAAAATCCACAAGTGCTTCTGTTTTCTCATCAGATTTTCCGTCTTTGTTCTGCTTAAAAACTTCCCATACATCCTTCAAGGCATCCAAGCCTTCAGATTTCTTGTCTATTCCTGTAACATTCATATCAGCATCCAATCCTTGTATTGCTCTTGATAAAGGAGCAATCGAAAAGAACGCTTTCTTGTTTTTTATGTCAAAAACAACAAAGAATGACTTAGCTTTAACATTTCCTAAGCTTTTTTTGTACTCTTCAACAGCAGAATTAAACTTTTTTTCATCATACTTCATAAAAAAATGTGTTTTTAGGCAATTAATAAATCTTTCGTAACATTTGTTAAAACATTAACTTTTTTCTTCATTAAAACCGTATCTTCAATCCTTATTCCAAACCTCTTTGGCATGTATATCCCTGGCTCTATTGTAAACGCCATATTTTCCATTATTTTATCTCTGGAATTCAATGATATATTTGGCAGCTCATGTATTTCTACGCCAACACCATGCCCCAATCCATGAATAAAGTATTTAGAATAATTTTTCATATTTTTAATGCAATTTTCATATATTTTTCCGCATTTATCATTGATTTTTATTTTGTTAATGGTATTTTCTTGAACGTTTAATAAAAAATTGTAAATTTCCTTTTCTTTTTTGCTTATTTTTCCTAAATAAACTGTTCTTGTTATGTCAGAGCAATATCCTTTGTGCTTAACCCCAAAATCTATCACACAAAAGCCTTTTTTTAACTTTATATTTCTAGGTTCGTAATGCGGCATGCTTCCATTGCTTCCAGAAGCAACAACAGGGCTGAAAGCAATGTCTAAACCATATTTTTTTGCCTCATGCTCAAGAAAAGCAGCAACTTCAGACTCTGTATTAAAATCCTTAAAATTATTTATCGCTTTTTGCAGTATTTTGCTTGCATAATTGCATGATTTTGTTATTAATTGTATTTCCGTGTTTGTCTTTATCTGCCTTAATTTTAGGCAATCCAATGAAATGTCTTTTGTTTTTGTTTTAAATTCTTTTTTTAAATATTTGTAATGGCTTAATGTAAAATTATTGTTGTCTATTGCAATTTTTTTCGATTTAATTTTATTTTTCTTAATAATTGAAGATATTGACTCAAAAAACCTCTTTTTTCCCATTGAATAAGCCTTTATTCCAGATTGTTTTGCCCTTTCCAGTTCCATTTTTGGAGCTATGAGGAAAGGCCTTTGTTTTTTAGGCACTACCAAAGCACCTAATCCATTATACCCTGAAAAATAGAACATATTCGGGCTTATTTTTGTTGAGTCAGGATTGTAGAACAAAGCAAAATCCAGTTTATTATTTTCCAATATGCCTTTTAGCTCATTTATTTTCATCTAAAACATAAAAAGTATTAAAACAATTTAAATCTTTTTATTAATTAGTAGAGGGCAAGAGTAACTGCCCATAGATATCCGCTACTAAATATAAAACGGCATACTAATTTAAATAAAACTTATGTTGTTTTCTAAATATGGAGAAATATAAGCTAAAAAATGGCATAACCATAATTTTTAATAAAATCCCCTCTAAATCCGCTGCTGTAGAAATAACGTTTAAAGTGGGATCAAACAACGAAAGCAAAAAAATTTCTGGAATATCACATTTTCTTGAGCACATGCTGTTTGAAGGCACCAAGAAAAGGGCTTCAAGCAGGGAAATTGCAAACGAGATTGAAAAATATGGCGGCCAGTTTAATGCTTATACGTCTGGAGACAGGACATCCTTTTTTATAAAAATCATAAATAAAAGATTTGAAAAAGCCCTGGATATCCTTTCCGATATGGTTGCAAACCCTCTTTTCAGCAAAAAAACAATCGAGAAAGAAAAACAAGTCATATTAAAGGAAATAAACATGGTGACAGATGACCTGAGGCAGCACCAGTGGATTTTATTTCAAAAAAACCTGTTTGAAAGGCACCCAGCAAAAAAGCCGACATATGGCACTGTAGAAGCTGTTAAAAGCCTTAATAGGAATATCATAATTAATTATTACAATAAGCATTATCTTCCAAATAACATGGTTATTTCTGTTGTGGGCAATGTCAAAAATGCAAAGCAAAAAATAGAAAAATATTTCGGCAATTTAAAGCCAAAAAAAGTTGTTCAAAGAAAAATAGTAAATGATCCTCTGCAAAAAAGAATAAAAAAATTTATTGAGAAAAGAAAAACAAGCAGCTCTTACATGGTCCTGGGATATAAAACAGTCCCAAGAATGCATAAAGACAGTTATGTGTTTGATGTTATATCTGCTGTTTTAGGCCGCGGCCAGTCAGGATGGATATTCGATGAAATCCGGAATAAGCGCGGCTTAGCCTACAATGTCGGTGTTGATAATGAGCACGAAATTGATTATGGATATTTCGCGGTTTTTGTCAGCTTGGACAGGAAAAACATAGGAAAGGCAAAGGAAATAATTTTGCAGCAATTCAGAAAACTCAATAGCATAAGCAAAACCGAGCTGGAAGAGGCAAAAACATTTATCGAAGGGAATTATGCCCTGGAAATAGAAGACAATTTTCATTCAGCAGATAATCTTGCTTTCTGGGAAACAATAAAGAATGCTTCTTTAGCCGATAATTACATAAAAAGCATAAAAAAAGTCAGCCTTAATGATGTAAAAAGAGTTGCGGGAAAATATTTGAATAAGTTTTATACCCTGGTTGTTATCGAGCAGAAATAATAATATTATCTAACCAAATATTTCATCCATGGATTTAAGATTTCCTGTTTTTCCGCTTTTAGCGTTTCAGCTATCGCTCTCTTGTCGTCTTCTGATAAAATTCTGTCTTTAATGAAGTCTACTTCCTGTTTCATATCAATTACTAATATTAAAATATACCCGGGCTGGTTGGGGGTGTGCACACAACCCTAAAGACCCTTAGTGCATAAGCACCCGTCCCCTTAGTACTCTCCCCAAATGGAGATTTCCCATTCAGGTCAAGGCAAGAGTAATAAATCTTAACAGTATATTTAATTTTTTCTTTTTTTATATACTCCTGTCATCCACATTCCCTAAGCTTAAAAAAGCATGAATGAGGCTTTACTGTGAAATTGCCAGCAATTTGCAAATAGAATTCCTATCTTGTTACATTAAATTTGCTTATTTCTTCTGCTAATTTTTTTGCTGCAGTGTTTTTTTCTAATTTCTTTCTTACAGGATCTATAAGTTTGTTTAAGTATTCTGCTGTGCTTTGCTTTAAATCCATTGGATGCAGTTTTTTTTGTGAAAATTCCTTTTCAAGTTCTTCATAAGAATCAAACTCCAGATTTCCCCCGAATTTTTCAGGCCTTTCTATCTTTACTGCTTTAAATTTCTCAAAAATAATGTATTTGTTATATTCCAGAATGGGATTTTCTTCTGTAATTCCTTCAGGGCAATATGCTTTCTTGATTTTTCTTTTTACCTCTTCTTCATTGTCTGTCATGAATATTGCATAATCTGGATTGCTTTTTGACATTTTCATCTCAATAGCTCTTTCTACTGTATTTTCGGTTTTTGAAGGCTCTCCTAAACCCATTAGCATGTGATGGCTTACAACAATAGGCTTCCAAAATCCTAATTTAGGTCCTACTTCTCTTGCCAGCATGTTTACTTTCCTCTGGTCCATTCCCAGCTGAGTAATATCTGCTTTTAAATAGAAAATATCTGCTGCTTGCATGCAAGGATAAATTATTTGTGAAGCCTGTAATGCCTCATCTTCGCTTCTTCCCATTATTTGAGAGCATCTGATAATTCTGTTTACAGTGCTGTTTCTGGCAACCAGCATAACTATTTTTAAATAATCCTGGCTTCTCATCAATTCATTAGCCCAGACAAATTCAACATTCTTTAAGTCCATATCGCATGCTTTCCACACTTCTATTAGGTATTTTCCGACTTTCTGTATATGCTCTAAATTACCTCCCATCTTGTTGTTAGCCCATGCATGCCAGTCAGCTACCAAAAACTTGAATTTACAGCCTGCTTCAGTCATCTTATTGACATTAATAGCCCTTAAAAGACCCTGAGCAATATGAATTGAAGTTCCGGAAGGCTCAAATCCATCATAAGCAATTGGCTGTTTTTTCTTCTCCAATAACTGCTTTAACTCTTCCTCTGTTATTACCTCTTCCCCTACCTGTTTTATTAGGCTTAATCTTTGTTCAACATTCATATTAAGAATTATTTTTTGTTTTGTATTTAAATGTTTGGTGGGAAAAAGGCAACAGTGCATGTTCAAAAGAAAAAGATTTAAAACAATGTGAATATACAATTGAAAAGTCCAATCAATAAAATGCCGCGAATAAAATATTCAACAATTGAAGAAGTAATAGCAACCAACAAAAGAGTATTGGAACTACATAGGGCAAAGAAAGCAGACAAGCATGAGTTGCTAGGAACAAAGCACCAAATACAAGAGATTATTGACAGAGTAAAGAGCAAGAAAGGGGATATCTACATAAAATCAGCAGTTTTATTGAAGGAATTAACAATTTCACATTTATTTGCAAGCGGTAATAGAAGAACTGCCTATTTAGTTACAAATGATTTTATATACAAGAATGAAAAGAAAGATATTGAAAAAACAGAGAAAGAAGTAGAAATATTTAAAAAGATAAGATACAGGGATATATCAGAAGAGGAACTGGCAAAATGGATAAAGAACAAGAAGAGCAAATAAATGAAGAATTGGACAGGGCTTTATCAAATCCAAAAGTCAAGGATTTTGTTATTGCTTTGGGAAATCTCTAAGTTGTTATTCTGAACTATATTCTATAAAACTTCATGATCTATAAGTTCTATCTTCTCTACCAATAGAACTGTAATAATCTCAGCAGGACAAAACGGCATTTAACATACTTTTTGCGACGTTTTGTGATTAAAAACGTAGGTCGAATAGAATGAACCGCAAAAAGATTGTTATGCTATCCTTCCATTATAAACCACTGGACATTCCCGCGTAAGCTTTTTAAATGAGTAAATAAACGTCTTTTTTATGAAAATCTCTGTCTCAATGTTGAGTTCTTATCTTTACTGCCCAAGAAAGCTTTTTCTGCAAAAAGTCCTTGCTGTGGAAGAGCCTCCAAAGGAAAGCCTTGTTTTAGGCACATTAAGGCATGAAATTTATGATTTTATTAATCAAACAGAAGAAAAGATAGTTTCATCAATAAAGGAAAAAATACAATACAATCAGTTAATATTGCTGTACAAAACCTTCTACTCAAAGGCATTAAGGGAAAGAATAATCAAAAACAAGTCAAGAATAAAAGAAGTAAATTTAGACATAGTTGATGTTTTCAAGAAAACATGGCCATTGATATTAGAAGAAGCAGAAATAAGGGCAAAAAATATTTTCGATTTTATGCAAAAATACAATGTTTATGGTAAAGAATTATGGGAAAAATTAACCCCAAAAATAATTTCAGAATTTAATGTAAGCTCAGAAAATCTGCAGTTAAAAGGAATCATTGACAGGATAGAAGTTTATGAAAACAGCTATGTTCCTATTGAATTAAAAACAGGAAAAATGCCAAAAGAAGGAACATGGCCCGGCCATCGCATTCAAATAGCAGCATATGCACTTTTATTAGAGGAAAAATTTAAAACAAGCGTAAAAGAAGGCTTCATAACATACATGGATGCAAAGGAATCAAGGCACATAGCAATTAACCCTTTTATGAAAGAAGAAGTAATAACCCTAATAAAAGAAGTGCAGCAAATATTAAAAAACAATTTTCCACCAAATTACTGTGAAAACAGGAACAAATGCGCTAACTGCGGTTTAAAATCAACTTGCTATAATGAAGCAGAAGTTAGCACTTTGTTGTCAGAACATCCAAAATCTAAAACAAAACATTTAAATATAACTTAACTTATTTGAAATAACTATATTTACTTGGGAGGAATTATTATGGCTGAAGAAGACAAAAAATTCTCAAAACAGCTTATTGGAAAAACTGTTGTCAGTAAAACAGGGAAAAGGTTTGGTGAAGTAGGAGACTTAATTTTTGAAACACGCTCAGGAGAGCTTATTCATCTGGTGCTGCATAACCCTACAGCTTATACCGCTAAGCTAGAGCTTGAAAAAGACAGCCAGGGCCATATTTTAATACCCTTTAGCGCCGTTATAGCAATGGGAGACTTTATGGTTATTGCAGAAGAGGACATAATTTAAGCATTCTCCTATTTTCAATAATTATTTAAATTGCCATTCATTCTTTATTTCTTATGGATAGCGCTATTTGGACAGAAAAATACAGGCCAAAAGACTTCTCAGAAATAAAAGGCCAGAAAGAAATAGTAAAACGAATAAAAGCCTTTGTTGAATTGCAGAATATACCGCATTTGCTGTTTGCAGGCCCGGCAGGAGTTGGAAAAACAACCTTGGCATTAGTTGTAGCAAAAAAGATATTCAAAGAGCAATGGCACCAGAATTTTTTGGAATTAAACGCATCTGACGAGCGCGGAATTGACATAATCAGAAACAAAGTAAAAGATTTTGCAAGAACAAAAGCAATTGGAGATGCACCATTTAAGATAATTTACCTGGATGAATGTGATGCCCTGACAAGAGAGGCCCAGCAGGCATTAAGAAGAACAATGGAAAATTACACCCAGACATGCAGATTTATACTTTCAGCAAACTACTCTTCAAAAATTATAGATCCAATACAAAGCAGGTGCGCAATGTTTAGGTTCAAGCCACTAGAGAAAAAAGAAATCATAGCAATCATAGAAAAAATAGAAAAAGACGAAAAAATAAAAGTCGATGAAAAAGCCAAAGAAGCCCTCTATGCAATAAGCGAAGGGGATGTAAGAAAAGTAGAGAATATATTGCAAAGCTCAGCAGCAATAACCACCAATATAACAGATGAAATTATCTATTCAATGGCCTCAGTAGCAAGGCCAAAAGAAGTTGATGAAGTTCTAAAGCTAGCGCTCCAAAATAAATTCATAGATGCAAGAAACAAATTAATGGACATAATGCTCAATTACGGATTGTCAGGATTAGACATAATAAAGCAGATACAGCAGGAAATCCTGAACTTGGACATAAACAACGAAAGCAAAATGCTCTTAATGGAAAAATGCGGGGAAATAGAGTTCAGGATGACAGAAGGTAGCGATGAGTTTATACAGTTAGAGGCATTATTGAGCCAGTTCGTTCTTTATGGATCAAAGAAGTAATTAATCAGTTCTAAAGCTAAGCCTTGTAATAAGTTTCAACATAAGATTAGTAAAAATAATAATACTAAAAAAACAAATTTTGCAAAGGAGCACTACCCTATATAAAAAGTCTGCTCCCTGTATGCTCATCGTGTCTGAATCGTAACTTTGCTTAACTCCCATGGGCTCTGGCTAAAGTAATTTCACAAAAAATTTTCCACTCCACACTGAAATATTAGCAGTTGGTCTTTCTCCATTGGTCAAGTAAGCTCTAGCTTGTCCTGCAATCTCATCAACATGAAGAGCAGTTCCATATTGAACTTCTCCATTCCAAGTATTTCCATCAAACCATTGGGGGTTGTATAAAAGGAAATGCACTTTGAAATCCACCGTAACCACCATAATTCCCAGACCATTGTTGCATACGCTCTACAGCATCTCTAGAAAAATAATACCTGCGAGCATTAACTAATTTCTCAACACTTCTAGGGCTAAAAGGTGTTGACGGTCCAGGATATGATGGATCATAACGTCTAGTACCTTGCGGATTTTGATTGTCAGAATACTGCTTTAACGCATCATCAATACTCGTTTTAAGAGTTGTCGTTTGATTGTCAATTTTTTTGTCAAGATCCCAATAAATGCTTAACCAACACAGTCTTATCCACACTACCGAGGTAATTGAATTCTAAGTTCATATTTATGGATTTTTTGTATTCCCCTCTGTTAGCGCCAAGGGTCTGTGTGCAGGTTATAGTTCTTTTTCCATTAATCAGTTTAACAAATCCAGTGTTCCCGCTGCTCAATCCAACACAGTTTAAAGTGCCGTCAATCCCCGTATTAACAGTAACCTTAACATTGTTTTCTTTTGTTCTTCTGGAAGTTGAGTCTTTCGGGCAATCAGCATCAGCAGTTGAATCAAAAACAGTGCCAGATCCAGAATGCGCTATATCAAAGCTGAACTGAACTCTGTCTCTTCCAATAACATTCTGCCTAAATGCAGTTACCTGTATTGGTGAGCCTGAGCTGAAAACAGTTTTTGGCTCGCTAGGCTTGCAAATAGCATTACTAGCAGCATCAATCATATTCTCCAAAACACAAATTTCTGATGTAACTTTCGTCTGGTATTTATAGCAAACATCAGCTCTGAAAATAATGGGGGTATTCCCGGCTATATTTCCCTTAAAATTAAAATTTTTACTATCGCTAGGGAATATGACATATGTTTCCACAGCCTCAATAACATTTCCTTCAGAGTCCCTTTGCTTGGGAATTAAGTCGTCTTTAGGCATTATATCTCGTAATTCGCTAGCAGCAGCATTAAAATCACTCGGCAAAAAACCAACCAAATCAACCTTGACTTGGTTTTTTGTTAGCATGTACTCGCCTAAATTTTTTAATCTCACCATTGCCTGAAACTCAAAAGTTCCTCCATCCGTAACCTCATCTGGCGGCAAGCCTTCTGCAAATCCTATCTCTAAGCCTTGTGATCCACCCATAAAGGGTGTTGTTGGCGCTCCTCCACCAGTATCTCCGCTTTCGCATCCTGCTATCAAAAGTAATAGAATTACACTAAAAACAACTAATATCACATCTCTTTTTTGTCTCATTTTATTAATATCGATTTTATTTTATTTCTCTTATTTAAAGCTTTCTATAATCACAGTATCTCCGAATCATCCTCAATAAACATTATCAAAACTCATTAACTTTTTAACATTAACTGAAAAATTACATTATTCACCCCAAAATCAACATCCACCACCATTAAAACCCACTTTTTTGCTCTCTTCAAAGAGAGCTTACGCTAAGCTCAATTATCAGTTAGCCCCGCTAACTACCACATTCTTGAGCATTTGCTCAAGATTTATGACAAACCTCTTGAAAGGGCATTCAT
>Ga0209212_1000875_pt1 | contig 54915 bp, 47 predicted proteins | sample RifGroC2_FD_183996 | JGI IMG/M metagenome (GOLD analysis project Ga0209212, IMG submission 183996) | Groundwater microbial communities from Rifle, Colorado, USA - Groundwater C2 (SPAdes) (version 2) | ecosystem: Environmental > Aquatic > Deep subsurface > Groundwater | place: Rifle, Colorado...
CATAGGCCGCCGTGAGCCAACAGCGGGCTCCTGGTGAGCGTCGCTTTCCCCCAGGCACAAGGCCCCAAGGCAGGAGAATATTACTTCACCGGCGGGAAAATCACGAAGCGGTCCCTTCTGTTCTTTGCCCAGGCGGCTTCGTCGTGTCCCTTATCCAGAGGCATTTCCTTGCCGTAGCTGATGGTCTTGATTCGCTCCTTCGCGATGCCCAGGTCGACAAGGTATTTTGCGGCCTCTACCGCGCGTTTCTCGCCGAGGGCCAAATTGTATTCCACCGTGCCTCGCTCGTCGCAATGCCCTTCCACCACCAGCTTATAATCCTGATACTTCAGATACGCCGGCGCGGCCGCTTTCAGTGTCGACTGGGCAAGAGGCTTGAGGTTATACTTGTCATAATCAAAGTTGATGTCCGGAATCTGGAGTTCCTTCAGAATCGCCGCCGCCCTGGCAGCCGCTTCTCTCTTGGCCCTTTCGGCCGCTTCCTTCGCCGCCGCATCCCTGGCCGCCTTTTCCCGCGCTGCCTGATCGCGAAGCGCTTTTTCCCTGGCGGCCGCATCATCACTACTCTTCGAAGGTGTCGGCGACGCCTTGGCTGCCGGCGGTGTCGACCCAGGTGCAGCCATCGCCGTTTCCTTCAACGCCGCCTTTTTGGCGCAACCGGTGAGGAACGCGACGGAGACGCATAAAACCAGGGCGATCAGCCCTACCCAAAACAAGCTTCTTTTCATCATGATTCTCCTTTCTTGGATCAACAGTGTTTTATGGCTCAATCGATTACCTATCGAATACTAACCACTACTGCCGATAAAAATCAAACGAAAAAACAGTTTTTTTTATTTACACTCTAAATACAATAGGTTACGGTCATCGCAGCCGGGGAGACCAGAAGGGACTCTGGCAAGCGTCGCCCCCCTCTAGAAGCGGCCGGGAATTCTGGCCGCCCGCATTGATGATCTCGATCCTGCTGCGACCGGCCCCCCGGACGCTGTAGACCAGATACCTCCCGTCCGGCGACCAGGAGGGGGATTCATGATCGCCCCCTGCAAAGGTGATCTGCCGGGGAGCGCCTCCCTCCTCATCGATGGCGAAGATCTTGAATTGTCCGTTTACGGACCCCTCGTAGGCGATCTTCTTTCCCTTCGGCGACCAGGCGGGAGACGTGTTGTAATTTCCCTCCATGGTCAACCGCCGTACGTTGCCGCCTTCGGCATCCATGATGTAGATCTGCGGGGAGCCGTTACGATTCGAGACGAAGGCGATCTGCTTTTCGTCGGGGGAACGGACGGGGGATACATTAATGGAGGATTCGCGGGTGAGACGCTGCAGCATCTTGTTTCCCACGGTCATATCATAAATCCCCGGAGACCCTTCCCGGCTCAGCGTCACAAGCAACTTCACTCCATCACGAGACCAGGAGCCGGGGAGATTCAGCCCCGAATAGGAGACAAGCTTCTCGGTCTTTCCGCTCTCCAGATCCTGGAGATAGATGTCGGGATTGCCGTCTTTGAAAGAGGTAAAGGCGAGCCGCCGGCCGTCGGGAGACCATCGCGGCGAGAGGGTCAGGGAGTTGTAATGAGTGATGCGGCGGAGATCCGAACCATCGAAATTGATCGTATAGAGTTCCGCGGCGGATGAACCCTTCTTGACAAAGGCGATCCGGGTGTCGAACACGCCGGCCTCTCCCGTCAGGGCCAGGATGATTTCGTTGGCAAATTGCCTGACGATCCGGCTCCTGTCATCGGGCTTGCCGATATACTTTTTCCCGACAACGAGCGTTCCTTTCGTCACGTCAAAGAGGCGCAGCTCCAAGACGAGTTCCCGGTCATCCATCTGGTATCCGCCCTTGACCAGGTATTCAGCGCCAATCGTCGACCAGTCTCCGAAGCGGGTCCCTTCCTCCGTGATCCCCGCTTGGCCAGGGTCTTCCAGGAAGGCCCGTCGGTCGATGACATTAAAATATCCCGTGAGCAGCAGATCCCGGGAGAGGGCGTCGGCAAACCAAACGGGAAGATCGCTCTTCGCAACAACGGACCGCAAGGGTTTAAAATCAGCGATCGCGATAGGGAGTTTTTGAAAAGCAGGAGAATCGATATCGATGTATACCTTCCCATATGCCGGACCACTGTGAAACAGGCAAACGAGGAATAGACTTAAGGCCGCCAGATGCTTCAACCTTTTCATACAGAGCTCCTTTCCCTGCCTCGGGGTATTACGATTTCAATTCCGACGAATGAAAGCGTATCCCCACCTGGATGCTGGTGTCTCCGATCCCCATCGGCAGGGGAGGAAAAGGACTCGCCTTACGTATGGCTTTCATGGCGGACTCATCAAAATATCGGTTGCCGGAACGTTTTTCAAAATTCACCTCGCTAACCGCCCCGCTGCGCAGGATGGTCACATCGATCACCGCTTCCAGCACCTCCCCCGGCGACGGCGAGATAGATGTCCAACTGCCCTTGATTCGGGACCAGATCAGTGCATAGTAAGAGTGCATCCGGGCATTTATCTCGCCGTCACCGGGCTGAGAAACCAAACCGGCTGTTTTCTCCGAAGCGGTACTCTCTTGAGCGGTTTTCGCTTTGGACCGCTTGGCCGAATCATCCGCGGCAGATGCTTTTCTTCGGATATCCTCCATTGCCTTTTCAAGGTCAGGATCCTTTTTCTTCCGGGTTTCTATGCTGTGGATCGGGATAGGCTTGACCGGTTCCGTCGCTTTCTTCAGAACCGTTTCGCGACGGTCGGCCTTTAGGAGTTCCTTTGCCGCAGCCGAGGCCCCCTTCGTTTGAACGGCTTTCCCGGAAAAATTCACCAGGGAGACGGTATATACCGGTCCAAAGGTCAGCTTCGGCGAAGGAAGGGAAGGTGAAAAAAACAGAAGTGTCAGGACCGCGATATGGAACAGCAAGGAGATAATGACCATTCGGTTCAGACGCGACCCACCGTCTCTGTCGCTGACTACCCTTTCAGACATCACTTTGATTCCTCGGGCGGTTCGGTAATCATCCCCAACTTGTCGACGCCGGCCTTTCGCACCTCGGCCATCACCTCGACCACAAACCCGTAAGGAACGTTTCGATCCGCCCGCAGATAGACCTCGCGCTCGATCCGAGCCGCAAAGATGTGCTGCAGCTTCACTTTTAGTCCGGCAAGCGGCGTCTGGGTTTTATTTAGGAAAATTTCTTTTGCACCGTTGATGGTGAGCACAAGCTTTTCTTCTGCAACGTCCACGGCTTTCGCCCTGACTCGGGGAAGATTGACGTCGATTCCCATCGACAGCATCGGCGCCGTCACCATGAAGATGATGAGCAATACAAGCATCACATCTACCAGAGGAGTGACATTGATTTCGGCCATCACCCGGCCGTCAGAATGTGCTCTCCGTTTCGAATATCTCATGTCCGCTCATTTCTTCATGTAATGTCGTTCGACAATGTTCAGCATTTCCAAGGTGAAATGGTCCATATCGAGGGTCAAATTCTTGATCCGGCTCAGGTAGTAGTTATAGAAGATAACGGCTGGGATAGCGGCGGCAAGACCTGCCGCGGTTGCAATCAAGGCCTCCGATATTCCCGGCGCCACGATGGCGAGGGTCGCCGATCCCCGGGCGCCGATCCCCTTAAAGGTATCCATGATCCCCCAGACGGTTCCGAATAGACCGATGAAAGGGCTCGCGCTTCCCGTGGTTGCCAGAAACCCGAGGGTCGCCTCCATTTTGGCGGTCTCCGCCCCACAAGCCCTGTTCATGGCCCTTTCCACATTGTCGATATCGGCGATATCGAGACCCTGACTGCTCGCATCGACATCTTTTCCCGGCGGATTCCCCCGCGCCGTCCTGGATAGTTTTCCAAGCTCCGTATAGCCGGCCCGGAATACTTCCGCCAACGACGAATCCCTGAACCTCTTCGCCTCGGGCAAGAGTTCCGAGAGCTTCGTACTCTTCATGTAGGCGCTAAGGAAGAGTTCGTTCTCTCTCGCGACTTTCCGGATATTGAAGTGTTTCATGAGGATAATGGCCCACGAGATGATGGAAAAAATCAGCAGGACCAGCAGAACCAATTTGACGACAACCCCTGCGCTGACCACCATGTCGAAAATACTGGCATTGAAATTTCCTCCCAGGTTCATCGCGACAATCGGCGAAGCATCTTTCACGTTCAATCTCCCTTAATGTGAAATGGAAAAGACGGTGCCCACATATAATGGAAAAGAGGGTGTCTGTCAAGCAGGCTGTTGAAATATGCGAAAACAATATCACAGAGATTCGGGGGTAAAAGCAACCACGGCGTCGATTGTCGCCTGGTCGGCAAGGATCATCGCGAGGCGGTCGATTCCTAGGGCGATGCCGGCGGAAGGGGGCATCCGCGAAAGGGCCGTAAGAAATCGCTCCGGCAAGGGATAGGCGGGGCAGTTTTGCAGACGCCGGTCGCGGGAGGCCTTTTCAAACCGCCGTCTCTGTTCCGCCGCATCGGTCAACTCTGAGAAGGCATTGGCCAGTTCTAATCCGGCGATATAGAGTTCAAAACGCTCCGCGACCTCAGGGTTTTCCGCATTCACCCGTGCCAGGGCGCCCAGCTCCGCCGGATATTCACAAAGAAAAACGGGGCGCTCCATACCGAGATGGGGTTCGACCTTGCAGACCATGATCTCGTCGAAGCAACCCCGTCCCAAAGCCTCCTCAACGCTGAGTCCGGCATATCTGTCAAAAGCCTCACGAACGGTGATCCTCTCCCAGGGAGGCAGCAAAGCGACCCTCTTTCCCTGCCAGGAAACGGCGCCGCCCAGGCCGAGCTCTCCGGCAGCATAGGCAATCAAGCCCTCGCAGTCGTCCATCAGCGTCCGGTAATCGGTTCCTGTCCGGTACCATTCCAGCATGGTAAATTCCGGAAGGTGAAAGGCGCCCCGCTCCCCGGCGCGGAAACATTTACAGATCTGAAATATTTTCGGATAACCGGCAGCCAGAAGCCGCTTCATGCAGAGTTCCGGGGAAGTCTGGAGAAACCATTCGCCCGAGGCGACGGCATCGATATAGGATTCAGGTGCAGGCGCCGGAATCCTCAGCGGCGTTTCACATTCGAGAAACCCCTGATCCAGAAAGAACCGGCGGATTGACCGAGTCATAACCGCTCGGACTCTCAAGACCTCCGCTTTACCGGCCAGTCTCCAGTCTTCGTCCACGACCCTCCAGATAAAGAAATGATCATCCCTTGACCCTGGTCAGGTACTCTCCGCTGCGGGTATCGATCCGGATCTTTTCTCCCTCCTCGATGAAGGGCGGCACCTGGAGCTGGTAACCCGTCTGGACGGTAACCGGTTTGGTGTTTCCCGATACGGAATCCCCCTTGGCCCAGGGGTCGGCCTTGGTCACCACGACATCGATGAAGTTGGGCAGGCTTATCCCTAAAGGGCGATCCTCGAAGAAGAGGATCTCCACCTCTATGTTATCCAGGAGAAAATTCTGCGCCTCCCCGACCTGATCCGCGGAGAGAAAGACCTGTTCGTAATTCTGGTTGTCCATGAAGCAGTACTTGCCTTCTTCCTGGTAGAGGTACTGCATCTTCTTCTCTTGCATATCGGCCGCTTCAAAAATATCGACGGAACGGAAAGTCCGCTCGAATTGATTTCCATTCATCATATTCTTCAGCTTGCACCGGTAGAGCGCTTGTCCTTTGCCCGGCTTGACAAAGTTGAATTCCGTGACGATGTAAGGATCGTTATCGATCTTTATTCGCAGTCCTTTTCTCAAATCGCTGGCGGTGTACATATTCTTGCCTTCCCCTTTTTTTTACTTTTTAATCTATCCTGCCTGTCTTGTCAAAAGAATGTTTATTTATCCCAGCCCCTCTCGCAGGCGGAATTGAAAAAATGCTGGAGGGGGATTTTACCTCTGCCGCCCGGACAATCCAGCACATACCGGGGGAGAGCGAGCCCGGAGACGTTGTGCCTAAGCGCCTCCATGATCTCCATGCCTCCGCGGATATCTGCCCGGAAATGGTTCACCCCGCGAACCGGATCGCACTGAAAGAGGTAGTAGGGCCTGACCGAAATCCTCTCCAGGCCGATGAGAAGATCCCGCATCGTCGCATAGTCGTCGTTAATCCCTTTGAGGAGGACCGACTGATTGGAGACGGGGATACCCGCCATGAGCAATCTCTCGCATGCCCGTGTGGATTCAGGTGTGATCTCTCTTGGATGGTTGAACTGCGTGTTGAACCAGAGCGGCCTGTGCCGCTTCAGCATAGCAGCGAGTCCCGGCGTGACACGCATCGGCAGGGTGACTGGCGCCCGGCTTCCGATGCGGAGGACCTCCACATGTGGAATCGCCCGGAGGGTCCCCAATAGCCAGTCCAGCACGCCTTCGGAAAGCAGGAGAGGATCGCCTCCGGAGAGGATCACCTCCCGAAGCGAAGGTGTCCGTGCGATGTGATCGATCATCGGCTGTATCCACTCTCGCACCCCTCCGGGCCTTTCATTACACCATATCCGTTTGCGGTTGCAGTGCCTGCAGTAGACGGCGCAGACATTGGTGACGATCACCAGGCAGCGGTCGGGGTAACGGTGGATAAGCCCCGGAACCGGCATTGCCCTCTCCTCACCGAGAGGATCGTCATCTTCCCCCAAAGAGCAGTCGAGCTCTCGGGGATCGGGAAAGCACTGCCTGCGAAGAGGATCACACTCCTCTGCCGCATCCATGAGCGACAGATAATAGGGTGTAACCGCAATAGGATAGGTTTTCGTGACAGGTCCGCACGCCGCAAGCGACTCTACAGGTGTATTTATCACCAAGGCAAGCTTCTCGAGGGAGCGGACCCGGTTTTGCAATTGCCACTCCCAGTCGCCCCACTGCGCAGCGGATACTCCTCCCCAGAGTCCCCTGCCGATCCTATGAACGCAGGCAAACGCGCCCGCCCGCAGGGTCGGGCTTCCCGGCAAGGAAGCGTTCTTTTTCTTATCACGCGCTTTATCTCTGCCAGCGAGACAGGGCTTGCCGATTGCACTCCCGGTAATGTTTTTCATAGAAAATCCGTACCACCTGTTTCTGACGCTTGCAAGAAATGATTTGCATTATCCGCTTCGTTTTTATATCTTAATAGCTACGGACGGGACAATGACCTTCCCGGCCGACCCTGATAGCGGGGCCCCGTTTGGCTCACGCCGTCACCATCCGGAAAATCTTCCACACACCCTTGCAAAGAGGGCTTAACACAAGAAGGAGGATGGTCCAATGAACATATTATCACAGGATGAATTAAAGACATTGATGGGAAAGCACCCGGGACTTTGCGTCTCGATTTTCATGCCCACCTTCCGCACCGGCGTGGAAAGCCAGCAGAACCAGATCCGGTTTAAAAATCTCCTCCGCAGTGCGGAGGAAAAGCTGCTGGCCGCCGGTATGCGTTCGCAGGAACTCAAAGAACTGCTGGAACCTGCTCAGGCACTTCCGGGAAACGCACTATTCTGGCGGCGACAGAGCGACGGCCTGGCGCTTTTTCTCTGCGCCGGTCTGTTCCGCTGTTTCTGTCTTCCCGAGGCATTCGATGAGCTCATCGTCGTCGCCGACCGTTTTCACGTCAGACCCCTTCTGCCGGTCCTGAGAAACGACAGGCGGTTCTACATCCTGACCCTCAGCCAGAAAGAGGTCAGGCTCCTGGAAGGGACCGGGCAGGGCGTCAGAGAAATAGAACTGGAGGCGCTGCCCAAAAGCCTCGATGAGGCGTTGCAGCATGACGAACTTGAAAAACAGGTTCGTTTCCGTACAGGCTCTCTCAGCGGTGGAACAGGGATGGCAATGGTTTCCGGACACGGAGGGGTTGCTGATGACACGAAAGATAATCTTCTTAAGTATTTCCGCATGATCGACAGAGAACTCCACGATCGGCTCAAGGACGAACACGCGCCTCTTGTCCTCGCCGGGGTGGACTATCTATTTCCCATCTACCGTGAGGCCAACACCTTTCCCCACCTTATCGAGGAGGGTATCCCGGGTAATCCCAGGGGGATCAATTCGGATTCCCTTTATCGTATGGCATCGAAAATCGTTGCCCCCTTCTTTCAGAAGGCCGAAAACAACGCCCTCGCCCAGTACCGGCAGTCCTCAGGAACCGGGCTGACCTCTGCCGACATCCGGGAGATTGTCCCGGAAGCCGCCAACGGCCGGGTCGGCATGCTCTTCATCGCCGCGGGGAGCCGGAATGAGGGAACGTTCAACCGAGCGAGCGGAACGGTTAACCTGTACCGGACACCGGAGGCCGAAAATGAGGATCTGTTGGAGATCGCTGCGATTCAAACCTATCTCAACGGCGGATCGGTCTTCATCCTGCCTCCGAAAAAAATGCCGGAACCGAAAGACCTCGTCGCCGTGTTCCGCTACTGATCGACGGCTTCGTAAAAAGTCCGGATGCTGCGTTGCGCGTCATCCTTCGTCATTGCGGCGTACGCAACAGTACGCCTCATTCCTCAGGATTCGCGCGCCTTGCCTGCGGCCTTTTTACGAAGCCGTCCCATTTTCACGACTTTTAAGACTTACTACGTGGTATTCATTAATCAATGGCTTTCAACTTCCGTCTCCACCGACCGGGGGCGCCAGATCCGGAGGCTTGACGGGTACTGGTGTTTGCGCGTCACGGGATGTCCTGCCCTTGTAGATGAAGCGATCGAACAAGCGGTGATAGGGCGTCCAGTCCGACTCCTCATCCCGGGCGTCTCTAATGGTTTCCTGGAAGGCATTCACCTTGGCGTCCAGGTCGTCCATGAAATGGACAATCAGAGCCTCCAGTGTTTTTGGCCGCTTGGGTGAACCGTACTCGAGAATACCATGATGGCTGAGGATGAGGTGGCGAAGTTCCATGGCCACCGCTTCGGGAAAATCAGGGATGGCTGCGATCTTCCGATCGACCATCTCCACACCCATGACGATATGTCCGATCAGCCGTCCAGGATCGCTGTACTCCACAATCCGCTCATAGGAAAATTCGTAAATCTTCCCGATATCGTGGAGGATGCCGCCTGCGATCAGGAGATCCCGGTCGATCCCCCGGTAGTGGCCGGCCGCCAGATCGAGCAGACGAACGACGGATAGAGTATGTTCCAAAAGGCCTCCAATGTAGACATGGTGAAACCCTTTGGCCGCGGGCGCCCTTCGGAAGAGCGCGGTGAGCGTCTCATCCTCGAAGAATGATCGCAGGAGTGCGGAAAGACATGGTGTTTTGACCTGCTCGACATAACCGAGGATGCCCGAGTACATCGCTGCGAGATCCCCTCTCGCTACCGGAAAATAGTCGGCCAGTTCGACCTCCCCATCTTCGACCTTACCGAGCTCGATGATCGAAAGCTGGATGGCATTTTTGAAACTCAGCGCCCGCGCCTGGATACGAATCAAGTCGCCCTTTTTGAACACCTTCTCCCAGGTCAAGGCATTTTCCCAGACCTTCCCGTCCACGTCCCCGGTCCTGTCCCGCAGACGGAGATTCAGATAGGGAGCTCCCTTCTGGGAATAGGCAAGGTTTTTCTCCGCCGCCAGAAAAACTTCATTCACCTTGTCCCCGCTCTTGATATCTTTCACGTAAATCGATTTCGGTTTCACATTTCCACCCGTCCTTCATGAAAAATATGATTCACTTTTCCTGTCTTTCGCGGAGGATCCGGTGTTCTCCCGTCCGCACGGTCAGTTTCGTCATATCGAAATACTCCATCAGAGGGATGATGAATTTTCGCGTAAGGCCGGTCATCTCTTTGAAGTTCGCCGGTGTTGCCCGGCCTTCTTTGATCAGAAATTGCCGGTAATCCTCACGAAGCCGCGCCAAGGCATCCTTGTGGAAGTTCAGATCTTCACTGATCCTAAACAGGTCCCCCTCACGGGTCATTACCTGGATGAGGTTTACGATCTCTTTTTTCCGGTCGGGAAACCGCTCCAGGACCTCCCTTACAGTCGGCGGCGCCAGTCCGCCCTCCCGATACAGACCGTCAATTTTTTCCCTCAGATCTCCCATCTCCCCCTTCAACTGGACACGATGCCCCGTCAGACGTGTCATTTCCTTCTCGGCGATGATTTCTCCCCTTTTTTCGAGATCCCTAAGGGCCATGCCGAAGATCTTCGGATCGACCCCATCGCCCATTTCGAGCGTCGTCCGGAGCTCCTCCCGGGACAGTCCCTCTTTCAGAGGAAATTGTTGATGATAATCTTCAAGTTCCCGGATGATCTCTTCCTGCAAACCGGTATAAACCGACCCGGATAGGATCCTCGTCTCTTCCCGGTCTACGAGAATGGCTTCCTTTACGGAAAACATCCGCTCCAGGAGCTTGCGGAGCTCAGACCGGCGGATCCCTGTCCGAACCACGAGGCGGGATTCCGTGATGCCGCCGATACCGGCCCTCGCCATGATGACGGCCACCTTCTCACTCTCGCCCCCGCTGGAAAGACGTCGGAATTCCTCCCGAATACTCTCTGCAAATCGCTTGTGTTTCACGGTCAGAGGATCGACGATCTCGCCACCCCCGATCGTCGTTACGGGGGAATACCCCCGAACAACAAACCGGTCCCCGGCTACGGCAGCCAGCGGGGAATCGAGGACAAGCTGGGCGAAACCCTCCCCACCGGGTTCCAGTTCATCTCGGTCCAGAAGGATCAACCGCGCCATGACCTCGCTTGTGCCTGTATGAAAACGGACGAGGGTGCGGTTTTTCGCTTTCCGTCCGGCGCCGGCAAGATGGCGATAGACACAATCAAGGCGTTGCGACGCGACCAGGGCATTGGGCCCGGCAAGAACATATCCCCGCTCGATGACCGCCCTGTCTACCCCTTGAAGGTTGACGGCTGTCCGCTGCCCCGCTTCGGCGCTCTCCACGACCCGGTTATGGACCTGAATTCCCCTCACTCTGGCCCGTAACCCGACGGGGAAGATCTCCACCTCCTCACCGGTGGCCACCTTTCCGGAGGCTAATGTCCCCGTGACGACGGTACCGAAACCCTTCATCGTAAAAACACGGTCGACGGGCAGACGGAAGAGCCCGACATCGGCCGCCTCTTCCACCTCGTCCGCCACTCGAGCGATGGTCGCTATGAGCTCGGGAAACCCATCCCCCGTCAGGGAAGAGACCGGAACGAGCGGCGCTCTCTCCAGAAAAGTCCCTCCGAGAAATTCACGGACGTCCTCCCTGACCAGCGTCAGCCACTCCTCATCCACCATGTCAACCTTGGTGAGGGCGACAAACCCCTTTCGTATCCCGAGAAGGGTGCAGATCTGCAAGTGCTCCCGGGTCTGCGGCATAATTCCTTCATCGGCCGCGATCACCATCACCACAAGATCGATGCCGGCAGCGCCGGCTACCATGTTCCGGACAAACCGCTCGTGACCCGGGACATCGACGACACCGAGGACTCGACCATCGGGGAGAGACAGCGAGGCGAAGCCGAGCTCGATGGTGATTCCACGCTCTTTTTCCTCTTTTAGCCGGTCGGTGTCCACGCCGGTGAGCCGCTTGATCAGTGCTGTCTTACCATGATCCACATGGCCGGCCGTACCCATTACGATATGCTTCATAAACGAGAAGGTAACAGACTCATCGCCTTTTCTCAACAGCAAAATAGACAGTTCTTGACAAACGATGATATAATAGCTCAGAAAATACCGATGTTGAACAGTGACGCTAAAGAGGACACAGTGAGGATGCTGGGGATCGATTACGGCGACCGGCGAATCGGAGTCGCCGTCTGCGATGAACTTGGAATGACTGCCCAGGGAGCGGCGACTCTCAAGCGAAAGAATCGCGCGGCGGACATCGAGGCGATCGCCGAACTGGTGCGACGTCACGACGTCGTGCAGATCGTTATCGGCTACCCTCTCCGACTCGACGGGAGCAAAGGAATTCAGTGCGAGAAGGTCAATCGGTTTTGCCGGCGTTTGGAGGCCCGCCTTTCACTTCCCGTCATCCGTTGGGACGAAACCCTCTCCACAAAAGAGGCCGACGATATCCTTCGCCGGGCCGGTGTGCCTCCGAAGAAAAGAAAAGGGATTGTCGACCGCGTTGCCGCCTCCGTCATCCTCCAGGGATATCTCGACGCGCTGGCGCGCGGGGAAAAGGGCGAGAGTGTAAATAGAAACAAATGAAACCCATCAGAAGGATCTTGGAAATCGCTGCGTTTCACAGATGGAAAACGCTTATCCTGGTTATTCTGGTCGTTATGCTGACCGGCATCGCGTTCGCCCGCTATGCCACCTCCCCCATCGACCATTCTCTCACCGCAAAGATTGTCAATATTCCCAAAGGCGAAAGTTTTTTTTGGATAAGCGAGATTCTCAATGACGCCGGTCTGGTCGAGAATCGCCTTTTCTTCTGGGCACTCGCATTCGGAAAGGGGGCGACTAAATCGATCCGGGCGGGTGAATACGAGTTTACCGGTTCGATGTCGCCTGTCGAGATCATCGAAAAGCTGGTCCGGGGGGAGATCAAGTATTATACCGTGACGTTTCCCGAAGACATTACGGTGAACGAAGTGGCCAGAAAACTTGCCACGCTCAAGCTCATCAACGAGAAGGAGTTCGCGACCCTCGCCACCGATAAGCCGTTTCTGGCTTCGCTCGGCATCGAGAGCAACAGTATCGAGGGATACCTCTTCCCCGAAACCTATCAGTTCAACCGGTCCATGACCACCAAAGAAGTCATCCGGGTCATCGTCCGCCAGTTCTGGAAGGAGATCACGCCGGAGATGAGGAAACAGGCGGAAAAGATCGGCCTGACTCTCAACGAGTGGGTGACCCTCGCCTCCATGATCGGAAAGGAAACAGGAAACAAGGATGAAAAAACCCTTATATCCGCGGTCTTCCACAACCGCCTGGCAAGGGGGATGAAACTGCAGAGCGATCCGACCGCCGTCTATCACCTGGAACAGGAAGGCACTCCCGTCAAAACTATCCTACGAAAACACCTGACTGCAGATACCCCGTACAACACATACCGGATAACCGGCCTCCCGCCTGGGCCCATCGCCAATCCCGGCATCGATTCCCTTCGGGCCGCACTCCACCCCGACCGTGTCGGCTACCTCTATTTCGTGTCGACCAACGACGGATCACATTATTTTTCCTCCAACCTCGACACGCACAGCCAAGCCGTCTCAAAATATCAGATTAACAGGCAAAAAAAATAAAAAATTTTTCTTGACAAAGCAGAAATCCTCCTCTATCCTGGCCCCAAAGTGGAGTAAAGTGGTTTATAGTGGAGGAAAAATCCCATGTCCGTGTTTCGGGGCCAATATTACCACACCATCGATGACAAAGGGAGGGTCATTTTTCCATCCCGGCTCCGCGAAGTATTTTCCGAGAAGTACGACAACCATCTCGTGATCACAAACTGGGACGGCTATCTGATGGTCTTCCCTTACGACGAGTGGAGGGTGATCGAGGAGAAGGTTTCTCACCAGTCCCTCCTGCGGAAAGAAGTGCGCGCCTTTCAGCGGTTTTTCATGTCGGGCGCCGTCGATTGTACACTTGACGGCCAGGGGCGAATCCTCGTCCCCCCCAATCTCAGGGAATTTGCACAGCTGGAAAGAGACATTGTTCTGGCCGGAATGATCAAGGTTATCGAGATCTGGAGTAAGGAAAGATTCGAGGAGGAGATGAAAAAGAGCGGCGAAAACCTGGAGAGCTTCAGCGATTATATGGCGGATCTTGGGATATAAAAGGCCCGGAAAATGGGCGTCTTTCACATACCGGTCATGATCAGCGAGGTTATCGCGTCCCTTCGGTGCCGGGCAGGGGCCGTGTACGTGGACGGTACGGTGGGAGGCGGAGGGCACGCCGAGGCGATCCTTCGCGGCACGGCGCCGGATGGCATGCTGATCGGCATCGACACCGACGAAGAGGCGCTCGATGAAGCGGCAAAACGCCTGGCGCCTTTCAAAAATAGAACGATCCTGGTGAAGGGTAATTTCGCCGATATGGATGCAATTCTGACCGAGATGAATATCGGTAAGGCAGACGGGATTCTCCTTGATCTGGGAGTCTCTTCACATCAATTGGACACGGCGTATCGGGGGTTCAGTTTTACCCTGGACGCCCCTTTGGATATGCGGATGGACCGCAGCCGGGGAAGCAGCGCTTATGATCTCATCCAGACACTCCCGGAAGAGGAACTTGAGAGGATAATCCGAAAGTACGGTGAGGAAAGAATGGCAAGACGGGTCGCCCGATCCATAGTGGAAAAAAGGAAGGTCACTCCCATCAGGACGACGGCCGACCTTGCCGCCGTGGTGGTCAGGGCGTTGCCCCATGTGGCCGGACGACAGCGAATCCACCCGGCGACCCGAACCTTCCAGGCCCTCCGGATCGCCGTCAACGATGAGCTCACCGGATTGCACCGGGCAATCACAGACGGGATGGAACGGCTCGGGCCGGGGGGGCGTTTTTCGGTCATCTCGTTTCATTCCCTGGAAGACCGGATCGTCAAGAGCGCCTTCCGCATTGGAGAAAAGGGTTGCATCTGTCCCCCCGATCTCCCCGTCTGCGCCTGCCGACGGACGCCTACGCTGAAGGTCATCACACGAAAACCGATCATTCCCGGTGAGGCGGAAATCACGAGTAATCCGCGCTCAAGAAGTGCAAAACTCCGGACAGCAGAGAGGATCTGACTATGCAGGCCGTAGAAGTTCTCAGACAGACAGTTCGTGAGCACGACAGGACTCCCGCCAATGTCGGCTACTCCGCCTGGATTTTCATCACTACGGTTCTGATGGCGGTTTTGCTGATCTATGTCTGGAGCCACATCCACATGACGGAGCTGGAGTACCAGATCGCCAGAGAGCTGAGCAGCAAAGAGCAGTACAGCGAAGAGCAGGCCAAGCTGAAGGTCGAACTCGCCACGCTGAAATCACCCCAGCGGATCGAAATCATCGCCCGGGAAAAGCTTCAGATGACGTATCCGGGAAGGGAACAGGTTATTCTACTCAAATGAGCGGCGCATCCCAAAAATGGCTCAAATTTCGAATCGCCACCCTTTTGGCCTTCTTCCTGGTGCTCTTCATCGCCCTGGGTTCGCGCGCCTTTCAACTCCAGATTCTTTCAAGCAAAGCGCTCAAAACCCTCGCCGCCGAACAGCATACCCAGACTCTCCAGTTGCAGCCCGACCGCGGAATTGTCTTTGACCGGAATGGAGAAAAGCTGGCAGCCACCATTTTGGTCGATTCCGTCTGCGCCGATCCTTCCAAAATAAGCGATCTCGGTGAAACCGCCGCAAATCTGGCCTCGATCCTCCATATGGATAAGAAGACGATACAGAAAAAACTCTCCAGCGTGAAGAATTTCTCCTGGATCACCCGGAGGATAGCCCCCGAACAGGCCGCTCGCGTGAGTGAATTAGGCATCGAAGGGATTTTCATTGTTAAGGAGCCGAAACGATTCTATCCTTCCGGGGAGCTGGCCGGCCATCTTATCGGTTTTGTCGGCAGCGATGCCGTTGGACTGGAAGGGCTGGAACTCAAATATGACAAGCAACTCAGAGGTACACCCGAAAAATTGCTATGGACGCGGGACGCCAAAGGGAAAAAGCTCTATCCCCGGGTGCAGAGACCCGCATCCGCCACCGGGGAGAACTACAACCTCATTCTGACTATCGACAGCCGTATCCAGCACCTCGTGGAATCCCATCTGAAGGCGGCGGTGAAAGCCAAAGGGGCAAAGGGGGGTTTTGCCATCGTCATGGATCCCCGGACGGGTGAAATCCTGGCAATGGCCAACGAGATGGGATTCGATCCCAACACCTTCTCCACGATCAACCCCGCAACGGGGAAAAACAAGGCCATTACCGACTGCTTCGATCCCGGCTCCACCTTCAAGCCTTTTCTGGCGGCGGCAGCGCTTGAAGAAGGCGTGGTCAAAGAAACGGACATGTTCAACTGTGAAAACGGCGCGTACAAGATTGCCGACCGGGTCATTCATGAGGCCCAGCGCAAGCGTCACGGCGCCCTGTCTTTCCACGACATCCTCAAATACTCCAGCAATATCGGCTCGGTCAAGGTGGCGGAGAAGCTCGGCAAAGAGGCGTTCTACGAGTACATCCGCAAGTTCGGATTTGGCGCCAAGACCGGGATCGACCTACCGGGCGAGGTGAGCGGACTTCTCAGGCCGGTGGAAAAATGGACGCGGGTGGATGCGTCGACCATCGCCTTTGGGCAAGGGATTTCCGTGACCGCCATTCAACTGATCACCGCCCTGTCTGCCATCGCCAACAAAGGGGTCCTGATGAAACCCTTCGTCGTCCGGGGGCTCATGGACAGGAAAGGAAAGCTTATACAGACGTATCATCCCACAGTCGTCCGTCGGGTCATTTCCCCAGAGACCGCCAAAACGCTCACTACCATTCTGACCGACGTCGTCGGCGCAAAAGACGGCACCGGCAAACACGCCCGCATCGTAAACATCGCCGTCGCCGGAAAAACGGGAACCTCGCAGAAATTCGATTTCTCCCGGCATGTCTACTCCAGCGAAAGGGTGAAGACCTCCTTTATAGGGTTCTTCCCGGCGGAGGATCCGCAGCTCTCCATCCTGGTCATTCTTGACGAACCTCAACGCGACAAGTGGGGCGGCGTGGCCGCGGCCCCGGTCTTCAGAGAGATCGGGGAGCAGCTTCTGACCCGCTTCAGGACGAACATCCGGGACAATCCTATCCAGGAAGAGGCAAATCCGGGTGTAAAAGTGAAGGTGAACCTGGCATCCGCGTCCGCACCGCTTGCAGTGGATAAGACGATGGAGGCGGATGATTCCCTCATCCCCGACTTCCGGGGGATGACGATCCGCGAGGTGCTGAAGAAGTCTAAAGAAAAAGGATTGGAAGCCCGGGTCATCGGAAGCGGTTGGGCGACTACACAAAGACCGGCAGCCGGCCTCCCTGTACCGAAGGACCGTCTGTGCACCGTCACCTTCAGCATGGGTTCATGAGAGGTTTCGATGCGACTGTCGCTGCTGATGAGGGGAAGCGAAGCGCTAGGTTTCTCCGGAAATCCGGACGGCGAAGTTGCGTCGATTTGCTACGATTCCCGTCAGTGCGGACAAGGCAGTCTCTTTGTGGCAATTTCCGGCCTTAAGGAGGATGGCCATACATTCATTGCCGATGCCCTGGCCCGAGGCGCCCGATTCATCATCCATGAAAGGGAGTTTCTCCCCCCCGCCGGGGTGACCGCCGTCCGGGTGCGGGACTCTCGGCGCTGTCTCGGCGTCCTCGGAAAAAACTTTTTCGGAGATCCCTCCGCAGCACTGCGTCTTATCGCCATCGTGGGAACCAACGGCAAGACCACCGTGACTTACCTGCTCGAATCCATCCTTCGAGCGGCGGGACATAACGTCGGCGTCCTGGGTACGATCAATTACCGCTTTGGCGGAAACAGTTTCCCCGCACCCAACACCACTCCGGAATCCTTCGAAATGCAGAGGATTCTCCGAGAGATGACCAATCACGGGGTGACCCATTGCGTCGCCGAGGTCTCCTCGCATGCCATCGATCTTCGAAGGGTGGACGACTGCGCATTCGACCTCGGGGTTTTCACCAACCTCACGCAGGACCACCTCGACTATCACGGGACGATAGAAACCTACTACCAGGCAAAGAAGCGTTTTTTTTCCGAGGTGCTCCCCACCGGGGGAAAATCTCATCAGCAAAGGATGATCGTCAACAACGACGACCCCTGGGGGCAGCGCCTCCTCGAGGAGGTCATTGCCGGAGGTCTTACCTACGGCCTTGAAAATTCCTGTAACGTCTCTGCATCCCCCTTTCACCTCACGCCCAACGGGAGCGATGCAATACTCCATTTCGGCGGCGAGCGGCTGGCCATCTCCTCCCACCTCCTGGGGAGATTCAATCTTTACAATATTCTGGCCGCCGCCGCCGCCGCTTTAGCCCTAGACATCCCCGGACGGTTGATCCGGGAGGGGATCGAGGCTCTGATCCTTGTCCCCGGACGTCTCGAAAAGGTCAGCACGGCGGGTCAACCCGCCGTTTTCGTCGATTACGCCCATACGGACGACGCCCTGCGGAGGGTCCTTCAGAATCTCTCGGAATTTTGCATGGGAAACATGATCACCGTCTTCGGGTGCGGGGGTGACCGTGACAAGGGAAAGCGTCCGCTCATGGGAGAGGCCGCAACCGCCTATAGCGATCTGACGATTGTGACCTCGGACAACCCGCGGACGGAGGATCCGCTGGCGATCATCCGGGAAATCGAAAAAGGGATTCGGACGGGTAAATTGGCAGATATCAGCGACGTGGCTGGGAAGCCTTCCGGTCAGCACTATCTCGTTATCCCCGATCGGAGGGAAGCTATTGCCGCGGCAATCGGCCTGGCCGGTAAAAAGGACATCGTCCTGATTGCAGGGAAAGGCCACGAGGATTACCAGATCATCGGCTCACAAAAATTCCCCTTCGACGACCGGACAATCGCCAGAGAGGAATTGTCACGATGGCAGGGGGCGAGGGACGTGTCATGACCAGCGAGGCGCCTCTTCTCTCCGCCGGAGAGATACTCAAGGCGACGGGAGGGTCACCGTTTTCGGGTGGTTCCGAATGGTCATGTCGCGGTATCTCCACGGATACACGAACACTCCGGGCGAGAAACCTCTTCATTGCCCTTCCGGGAAAAAACTTCGACGGTCACGACTGCCTCACCGCAGCCGCCGAAAAGGGAGCTTCCGGCCTTCTGGTCCGAATGGACCGGGGCGGAAAACTGGGTACAGGGGCGAAAGTGCTGCCGGTGATCGGTGTCCCCGATACATTGCGGGCGCTGGGAGACATCGCCTGCGCCTGGCGGAGGAAGTTTACCCTCCCGGTTGTCGCGATTACAGGGAGTTCGGGAAAGACGACCACGAAAGAGATGCTCTTGGCCGTCGCCTCCCGATCACGGAAAGTCGTTGCTACGGAAGGAAACTCGAATAATCTTATCGGCCTTCCGCAGACACTGCTAAACATACGCGCAGAACACGAGCTTGCCGTGGTCGAAATGGGAACGAACAGTCCGGGAGAAATTGCACGCCTTGCCGCCATTGCCCAACCCGACATCGGTCTGATTACAAACATCGGCCCCGCGCACCTGGAGGGGCTCGGCTCGATCGAGGCGATCCGGGAGGAAAAGGGCGCCCTGTTTCAAGTCATGAACGGACGGGGGACCGCCATCATCAATCACGACGATGATGCAGTGGGCATTCTGGCCGGACGCTGGCGGGGCGACCGCATCACCTTCGGCCTCAGACCGGGGGCGGATATCACTGCGCGGCGGGTAGAAACGGCGGGCCCGGAAGGGGTCCGCTTCAACCTCGTCATCGATGGGACCGAGGTCCCGGTCCACCTGGCCGCCCCCGGAGAGCACCATATCCTGGACGCCCTGGCCGCCGGCGCCGCCGCTTGGGCGCTGGGTTTCGACCGGGAGGCGATCGCCGCGGGTCTGGCGACCTTTTGCCCCGTACCGGGACGGATGGAGATCCGCCGTCTGGGAAACGGCGCCTTTCTGATCATGGACACCTACAACGCCAATCCCGCCTCGATGCGGGAATCGCTCAAAACCCTGCGGGATCTTCGGGGAGAGGGCCGGGCAACCGTGATCCTGGGTGATATGCTGGAGCTTGGAGCACAGGCGCAGGAATTACACGAGGAAGTCGGGGGATTTCTTGTAAAGAGCGGTGTTGATCGGGTTTTTCTGAAGGGCGCACATTCCAGGTCCACGGCCGAGGGGGCGATGAAAAACGGCTTTCCCAGGGAGGGTATCGTCTTTTTCGATGATCCCGAAGAGGTCCTCGCCTCGCTCCTGTCTTTCCTGAAAAAGGAGGATTGGATCCTGATCAAGGGATCTCGGATGATGAAAATGGAAGTCGCAGCGGAGGCCATCATTTCGCAATTTGACCTGAAGCCGTAAAGAGTGTAAAGGTTCGCCACCAAAAAACCGGAGGCGCCGGCGAGGAAAGAAAAATGCTTTTTCACCTTTTATACCCGCTCCATGAGACGTACTCATTCTTTAACGTCTTTCGTTACATCACGTTTAGGACCATCTATGCGGCGATCACCTCGCTCGTCATCTGCTTTGTCATCGGGCCCTGGCTGATCAGGAAGCTTCGGGCGCTCCAGATCGGCCAGACGATCCGTGAAGACGGGCCGGATTCCCACCTCTCCAAGAAAGGGACCCCGACGATGGGCGGCATCCTGATCATCTTTGCCGTCACGATTTCCACTCTGCTCTGGGCCAATCTGACGATCGGCTATATTTGGCTCGCGGTCATGGTCATGCTCGGATTCGGGCTCATCGGTTTTCTCGACGATTACCGAAAGTTCACCCGGCAAAACAGCCGGGGCGTACCGGGCAAGATCCGCCTGACCGCAGAGATTGCGATTGCGCTCTTCGTCGCTCTCATCCTCTACCTGAAGCCGGGATACAACCCCATCGTGACGATCCCCTTCTTCAAAACGGCGCTCCCCAACCTGGGCTGGGGGTATGTCCTTTTATCGACCTTCATTATCGTGGGCGCTGCCAATGCGGTCAATCTCACCGACGGTTTGGACGGCCTTGCCATCGGCCCGGCGATTACCTGTTTCATGACCTATCTGTTGTTTGCCTACTTCGCCGGAAACATCAAGATCGCCTCCTATCTCCAAATCCCTTATGTGGCCGGAACCGGGGAACTGGCCATCTTCTGCGGGGCGATCGTCGGCGCCGGCATCGGATTTCTCTGGTATAACGCCTATCCCGCCCAGGTCTTCATGGGGGATGTGGGCGCGCTCTCCCTCGGCGGTTCACTGGGCGCCGTTGCGGTTCTGACAAAACAGGAGATACTTCTGGCCATCGTAGGGGGGATCTTCGTCCTGGAGACTTTCTCCGTCATTTTCCAGGTCGGTTGGTTCAAACTCACCAAAGGCAGGCGCATCTTCCAGATGGCGCCGATCCACCACCATTTCGAACTCAAAGGGTGGCCCGAACCCAAGGTGATCGTCCGCTTCTGGATCATCTCCATCCTGCTCGCCCTTGTGGCAATCAGCACGCTGAAACTGAGGTGATCGAGCGGCGATGAATCTTCGAAATAAAAAAGTGGCGGTCATCGGCATCGGGAAAACGGGAGTCGCAACAGCCCGCTTTCTCACAGGTCTGGGAGCCGCGGTCGCCGTCACCGATGAAAAGCCGATAACGGCATGGGGAGAAGCTCTCTCCGAGCTGAAGAAGCTGCGGTCAGAGCCGGCCATCGTTTCTTATGGTCCGGAGATTCTCGCGGGCGTGGACCTCGTCGTCCCGTCACCGGGCGTCTATCCGTCAAACCCCATTCTTTTAGAGGCCATCCGGCGGGAAATACCGATCGTCAGCGAACTCGAACTGGCCTCGCGATTTCTGAAGACGCCGCTTGTCGCCATCACCGGCACGAACGGAAAGACGACCGTGACAACGCTCATCGGGGAAATTCTCCGCGCCGCGGGGAAAAGGGTCTTTGTCGGAGGCAATATCGGCGACCCCCTGATCGGCTACGTCGACGGGCCCCAAGAGGCCGCTTGGGCGGTCATCGAGGTGAGCACCTTCCAGCTCCAGTGGATACGGGATTTCCACCCCGCTATCGCCCTTTTGCTGAACATCACAAGCGATCACATCGACTATCACGGCAGCTTTGCCGCCTACCGGCAGATCAAGGAATCGATCTTCTCTCGGCAGAGCGGTTCCGACCTCGCCATCCTCAATGCCGACGAGGCATCGACGGGATCGCTTATCGGTCGCCTGAGAGCGCGGGTCGAGTGCTTCAGCTCTTCTACCACCGTCGCTCGCGGGATGTTCCTTGAAGGCGAGAAACTGGTCCGCGTTTCCCCCGACGGCGATCGCGAGGGATACCCTCTCGCGATGATCCGGATCCCGGGACGTCACAACATAGAAAACGTGATGGCCGCCATCCTGACCGCCCGGGCGTGCGGCTGCGCCCCCCGGGATATCATCCGGGGTGTGGAGGGTTTTCGAGGCATCTCCCACCGGATCGAATTTGTCGAAGAGAAAAATGGTGTTCGCTTTTATGACGATTCCAAAGGGACCAATGTCGGGGCGGTGATGCGCGCGCTCGAGTGTTTCTCCCAACCGGTCGTTCTCCTCCTCGGAGGACGGGACAAAGAGGGGGATTTCGAGACGCTCTCCCCCCTGATCCGGGATCGGGTCCGAGAGCTGATTCTTTTCGGCGAAGCAAGGGAGACGATCAACCGCCTCATCGGCGGGGTGGTTCACACGCAATCGACGACCACTATGAAAGAGGCGGTGGCAATGGCCCGGAATCTTGCGTCGCATGGCGATGTCGTCCTCCTCTCACCCGGATGCGCAAGCTTTGACGAATTTGCGGATTACAAAGCCCGGGGAAGAGCATTTCAAGAACTGGTCAGGACATTGTAACGATGAAAAGCGTGACGCAAGAAAAGAAACCGGATCTGATCCTCCTGCTGGTCACGTTGCTTCTGGTCACCATCGGGACGGTGATGATTTACTCCTCCAGCTCCATCCTCGCCATGGAACGATTCCGTGACGGCCAGTTCTTTCTCAAGAAACAGCTTTTTTTCTTTTTTCTCGGCCTGCTGCTCATGGTACTGATGACCCGGATTCCCTACTACAAGCTCCGGAAACTGGCCTGGCCGGGCATCGGAGTCACGATTTTCTTCCTGTGCGCGATCTGGATTCCCCATTTAGGGATCAAAGCCGGCGGCGCCGTTCGCTGGTTCAACCTCGGGGTATTCTCTTTTCAGGTTTCAGAGCTGGCCAAGGTTGCCCTGATCCTCTTTCTGGCCCATTTCCTGACCCAGCGGGCCAACCACGTGCGGGAGATCATCCAGGGACTGCTCATCCCTTTGGGCGTTACGGGGGTCATTGTGGGGCTGATCCTGCTGCAGCCGGATTTCGGCACCACCGTCATCATCGTTGTCATCACCCTCATGATGGTCTATCTGGCCGGCGGCAGGATCGTCCATCTGGCGGGACTCGCCGCCCTGTTCCTCCCCGTCCTGATCTGGCTCCTCATTTACAAACGATATCGCCTCACCCGGCTATTGACGTTTCTCGATCCCTGGAAAGACCCCCGTAACTCCGGTTTTCAGATTATCCAGTCCCTTATTGCCTTCGGCTCGGGCGGCGCCTTCGGGGTGGGGATCGGCGACGGGATGCAGAAGCTCTTTTATCTCCCGGAACCCCATACCGACTTCATCCTCTCGGTCATTGCCGAGGAGAGCGGTTTCGTCGGTGTCGGGCTGATCCTTTTTCTTTATGTCATTCTTATTATCCGAGGGTTCCAGATCTCGCTGCGGGCGCCTGATCTTTTCGGAAACCTGCTCGCCGCGGGGCTGACGATGCTGATCGCTCTGGAGACTTTCATCAACATCGCGGGCGTGACCGGTTTGATCCCTCTCAAAGGGCTCGCCCTCCCCTTCCTGAGTTATGGGGGAACCTCGCTGATGATGTCCCTGGTTGCGGCGGGAATTTTACTTAATATTTCTGCTTATGAAAGATAAATCAACACCAAATCGCCGCGGCATCGGGATGATCATCGCCGGAGGCGGAACAGGGGGTCATCTCTTTCCGGGGATCGCCATCGCCGAAGAGTTCCTCGGCAGGCATCCCGCAAACCAGGTTCTCTTTATCGGCACCGAACGGGGTCTTGAGAAGAAGATTCTGGGCGGACTGGGACTTCCGCTCAGGACCATCCATGTGGAAGGGATCAAGGGACAAAGGCCGCTTAGGATCGCTGGCGCCCTCACGAAGATCCCCGGAGGCCTTTTCGCCTCATTCCGGATCCTTCGCGAATTCCGCCCGGACATCGTTGTCGGCGTGGGGGGTTACGCCTCGGGACCGGCGGTCCTCGCCGCCTTTCTCATGGGGGTGAAAACGGCAATCGCCGAACAGAACGCCTTTCCAGGGCTGACCAACCGAACCCTCGGCTATCTCGCCGATCGGATCTTTCTCGCCTTCCCGATATCGCAGAGGTGGTTCCCGAAAAGGCGGACACATATCACTGGAAATCCGATTCGTGCGGCTTTCACTGCAGAAAAACAGCAGGGGGAGAAAACGGACCCCCGGTTCACGATCCTTGTCTTCGGAGGGAGCCAGGGGGCTCACACGATCAACCGGATGGTCGGCGAGGCGCTGGCCGGCCTGCAGCACTTGAAGGACCTGCTCCGTTTCATACATCAGGCGGGGGAAAAAGATCTGGAGGCGATGAGCGCAACCTACCGTAAACACGGTTTTTCGGCCGAAGTTTCACCGTTCATCGTGGACATGGCCGCGGCTTACCATAAGGCCGATCTCCTGATCTGCCGGGCAGGCGCGACATCCATCGCGGAGATCACCGCCGGCGGGAAGGCCTCGATCCTGATCCCCTTCCCTTTCGCGGTAAACGACCATCAGGCGCTAAACGCCGAGGTGCTCTCCCGTGCCGGGGCGGCGGAAGCGATCGCGGAAAAGGATCTGAGCGGACCGGGGCTGGCGAGGATGATTGAACAGCTTTATCAAAATCAGGGCGCCGTCCGGAAGATGGAAGCCGCCGCCGCCGCTTTGGGCAAGCGTAACGCGGCCAAGGAGATTGTCGACATCTGTCTGTCGCTGGTCCGAAACCGGCGACCAACCGAGAATGCCTGAGGAAAGCGATGAAAGAGTTCCTTCAGAAAAGCAGCATGTACCGGAAGATCAGACGTATCCACTTCGTCGGCATCGGCGGTATCGGCATGAGCGGGATCGCCGAGGTTCTCCTGAATTTAGGTTATGAGATCAGCGGTTCGGATCTCGCTTCGACCGACATTACCCAGCGTCTGGATGACATGGGCGCGGCGATCCACCGGGGGCATGATGCCTCCCATATCGGCAATGCCGACGTCGTTGTCACCTCTACAGCCGTTCGGCCGGATAATCCCGAGGTGCTCGCGGCCCATCGGCGCAACATCCCGGTTATTCCGCGCGCAGAGATGCTCGCAGAACTGTTGAAGATGAAATTCTCCATCGCCGTCTCGGGCAGCCACGGGAAGACGACAACGACCTCGATTGTCGCGACGCTCCTCGCCCACGGAGGTCTGGACCCGACGATGGTGATCGGAGGCAAGCTTGCCAGCATCGGGAGCAACGCCCGTTTGGGCGACGGGGAAGTGATTGTAGCGGAGGCGGACGAGAGCGACGGATCCTTCCTCAAGTTGAGCCCCTGCCTCGCCGTCATTACAAATATCGACCGGGAGCACATGGACTATTACCGGGACGTGGAAGAGATCAGGGAAGCCTTTCTTTGCTTTGCCAACATCGTCCCGTTTTACGGCTCGACTATCCTCTGCCTGGACGATGTCCACACGCGGGAGATCCTCCCCCGGATCAAACGAAAGATTGTGACCTTCGGCCTTGCAGCAGAGGCCGACTACAGGGCGACTGACATTGTCTACTCCGGTTCCACCTCCCGATTCTCGCTTTTCTATCGGGACATCCTTCTGGGAACCGTGAAACTCAATGTCCCGGGACTATTTAACGTCTATAACGCCCTGGCGGCGACGGCGGTGGCCCGGGAAATGGATCTGACCTTCCCCGTCATCCGGGAAGGGCTGCAGCATTTTACGGGTGTTCAGCGGAGACTGGAAGTCCGCGGAGAGGCACAAGGCATGACCGTGGTCGACGACTACGGCCATCACCCGACAGAGATCCGCGCCACGCTCGCCGCGGCAAAACAGGTCTGGACCGGGCGGATCATCGTTGTCTTCCAGCCTCACCGTTATACCCGAACGCAGGCCCTGTTTCGGGAGTTCCTGACGGCCTTTACCGACGCCGATTCTCTGATCGTCACCGATATCTATCCCGCGAGCGAAGAGCCGATCCCCGGGGTGAGCGCGGAAGCGCTCTGCGAGGCGATCCGCGAGGCCGGTCATCCGGACGCCGTCCATTTTTCGAGTTTTGACGCCGTTGTGGAGCATCTTGCTCAGGTCGCACAGCCTAAAGACGTGATCCTGACCCAGGGAGCGGGAAGTGTCTGGAAAGTGGGAGAGGCGTTTCTGAAACGGATGAGAGGGGAAAAGGCGGATGCGCAGGGATGAAACATGGCGTAGGGAACTCCAGACAAAGGTGTCCGGAGAGATCCGCTTCGACGAACCCGCGGACCGTCATACCTCGATGGGCGTCGGGGGGAAGATCGACGCGCTTGTCTTTCCGAAAAACCCGGAGGAACTCTTGGAGGCGGTCGCGTTTCTCAAGGCTAACCATATCCCTTTTCTCCCCGTCGGCAACTGGACCAACTTGATCGTCACAAGCGGCGGCTACCGAGGCGCCCTCATTTCGCTCGCGGCGATATGCGCCATTGAAGAGAAGAAGGACAGCAACGGGACCGTCTGTCTGGAGGCGGAATCGGGCGTCTCGCTCGCTGAACTGGTCGCCCAGACCGAGCGCAGGGGTCTTTCGGGAATGGAATTCTGTGCCGGAATCCCGGGGAGCGTCGGCGGCGCCATCCGGATGAACGCCGGCGCTTACGGGAGAGAGATCAAGGATGTGTGCGTCTCGCTTCGTCTCTTGGACCCGGTCGAGGGTCTCCGCACCGTCACCCGTGAATCTCTCATTTTTACATATAGAAATCTTGACTTACCCGCAGAAACGGTTATCATCGGCGCAGTGTTCGGGTTTAAGCGGGGGGAGCGGGAGAAAATCGCCGGACGGGTCCGTGAAATTATTTCCCTCCGCAGGGAAAAGCACCCACTGGAATTCAGGAACGCCGGTTCAATCTTTAAAAATCCCCGGGAGATACCCGCCGGCAGGCTCATCGAAACGGCAGGGCTTAAAGGGATACGGATCGGCGACGCCCAAGTATCGGAGAAACATGGCAATTTTATCATCAACCGGGGAGCGGCGAGCGCGGGGGAGATCCTCGACCTGATCGACCTTGTTCGGAAGCGGGTTTTTGAGACAACGGGCTATGCCCTTGAAACCGAGGTAAAGATCATCGGAGAGTAAATGAAGAAACCGTTCCGCCTGCGGTTTGAAGCGAAAAAAAACCGACTGAAGCGACACGCCGACGAGGTCCTACGGGAAATCGGCCGGGCGCTCCTGCTGACAGGAGGTATCGCCGCCGTCACCGCCCTGCTGCTTTTCGGCTTCGACTTGACGATTCGTTCCTCCACTCTCAGCATCCGGGAGACCGTTGTTCGGGGATGCAAGGAACTGACCGAAAAAGATATCCTGACTCTGGCCGCCATCCGTCCCGCTGCGAACATCCTGACGCTCAATCCCGACGCGATTGCCCGTCGGATCAGGACAAACCCCTGGATCCGCGAGGTCTTCATCGGGAGGGAGTTTCCAGACCGGCTGGTCATCGTGATCCGGGAAAGAAAAGCGGTCGCCCTCCTGCAAAAGCAGGGTGGACTCTACCTCCTCGACAGTAACGGGGCGCCCTTCAAAAGGATGGAATCCGGCGATGAACCCAATCTTCCGGTTCTCACAGGCTTGGTCCGGGAGGGGATAACCGACGAGGCGTTGGTGATGAAATCCATCGCTCTGCTGATTTATCTTGCGGATGCGAAGGACATCCCCGCCATCGGTGCGGTATCGGAGGTCCATGGAAACGAGACCTTCGGGCTCTCTTTGTTCACCGAAACGGGTCTCTGCCTGCAGCTGGGTTTCGACGGTTATGAAAACAAGCTGAAGCGACTGATCCCCGTCATGGCGGATTTGGACCGCAAGAACATGAAGACCGGTTTTTTACTTATCGATTTGAACGACCCGACGAAAATCAATGTCCAGCAGCGCAATATCCTTGAGCCTGCAAGACCGGTTGGCGCCGGAAAGCGATACCGGATGTAAGGCGCGAAGGATGTGATTCAATCTGGAGCCGGAGGAGGCATGGGGAAGAAAGAGAATGTGGTTGTCGGTCTGGATATCGGAACAACGAAAACCTGTATGATCGTTGGTGAGATCAAGGAGCTGGGACTCGACATTATCGGCCTCGGCTCCCACCCTTCGGAGGGATTGAGAAAAGGTGTCGTCGTCAACATCGAAAGTACGGTAGAGTCGATCAGGCGGGCCGTGGAAGAGGCGGAGCGCATCTCCGGCTGCGAGATCCGCTCCGTCTATGTCGGGATCGCAGGCGGTCACATCCGGGGACAGAACAGCCTCGGCATCGTGGCCGTCAAGGGTCGCGAGGTGGACGCCGATGATGTGGAACGGGCGATAGACGCGGCCAAGGCGATCGCCATCCCCTTAGACCGGCAGATCATCCATACCCTGCCACAGTACTACGTCGTCGACGAACAGGACGGCATCCGCGATCCGGTAGGGATGTCGGGGGTCCGTCTGGAGGCGAAGGTCCACATCGTCACCGGCGCCGTCACCTCCATCCAGAACGTTGTGAAATCGGTCAATCGTGTGGGACTGGACATCAACGACATCGTCCTGGAGCAGATCGCCTCCAGCGAAGCGGTCCTGAGCAGAGACGAAAAGGACCTCGGGGTTGCCCTGATCGACATCGGCGGCGGGACAACCGACATCGCGATCTTCTCGGAGGGTAGCATCAAGCACACAGCGGTCCTGCAGGTTGGGGGCAACTATGTGACGAGCGACATAGCAACAGGCCTTAGAACACCCATCGCCGAGGCGGAAAAGATCAAGATCCGTTATGGTTGCGCTTACATGCCGATGATTCCCAAGGATGAATCGATCGAAGTCCCCAGCGTTGGGGGGCGGGAACCCCGTGAGGTCTCCCGGCAGATATTAGGCCGGATCATAGAGCCCCGTATGGAAGAGATCCTTTCGATGGCCTACAAGGAGATCACCAAATCCGGCTGCGAGGACATCCTGGCGGCGGGGGTTGTCCTGACGGGCGGGGCGTCGATCCTTGAAGGGATACCGGAGCTTGCGGAGCAGATTTTCAACATGCCGGTCCGGCGGGGTTGCCCGATAAAGATAGGCGGGCTTACGGACGTGGTCAACAGCCCCCTGTACGCGACCGGCGTGGGACTCGTGGTTTACGGGAGCAGAAACATCGAACGGGAAATGCTGGGGCGGGCGGAGGGGAATTTTATCATCAGGAGTTTGAAAAGACTTAAACAATGGATTCTCGAATTTTTTTAGGGAGGAACGGCGTTATGTTCGAATTGTCGGATACGGGCGTGCTGAGTGCAGCCAAGATCAAAGTGATCGGCATCGGCGGTGCGGGAGGGAATGCCATCAATACCATGATTTCATACCATCTTCGGGGCGTTGATTTCATTGCTGCCAATACCGATGCACAGGCACTCGAGAGGTCCTCCGCGCCGATCAAGATCCAGCTAGGCATTGAAGTCACCAAGGGGCTTGGCGCCGGTTCCGACCCGGATATTGGAAGACAGGCTGCCCTCGAAGCACGGGAACTGCTTAAGACCCATATCGAAGGAGCCGATATGGTTTTCATCGCAGCGGGTCTTGGCGGCGGCACCGGCACCGGGGGCGCCCCGATCGTGGCAGAGATTGCCAAGGAGACGGGGGCGCTGACGGTTGCAGTCGTGACGAAACCCTTCCTGTTCGAGGGAAAGAGGCGAAACAGCCAGGCCGATGGGGGAATCAGCGAGCTGCGAAAGGCAGTGGACACCCTCATCATTATACCCAACCAGCGTCTCCTCAGTCTGGCCGGACGCAATATTTCACTCATCGAAGCCTTCAAAAAGGCCGATGATATCCTCTATCACGCCGTCAAAGGGATCTCCGATCTGATCATGATACCGGGTCTGATCAACCTCGACTTCGCCGATGTGAAGACCATCATGTCCGAAATGGGCATGGCCCTGATGGGGACCGGTGTGGCCAGCGGCGAGAATCGAGCCGTGGAGGCCGCCCAGAAGGCAATCTCCTCGCCGCTCCTCGAAGACAATACCATCCAAGGCGCCCGCGGCGTCCTGTTGAACATCACCGGCGGCCCGGACATGACCCTCTACGAAATTCATGAGGCCTCCTCGCTGGTCCAGTCCGAGGCCCACGAGGATGCGAATATCATCTTCGGCACGGTCGTCGACGAGACGATGGGGGATGAAATCAGGATCACTTTGATAGCAACCGGGCTCGACAATGCAGAACTGCCCAGGAGCAACGTCACATCCCTCGGCAGCGTCCGGCGGAGCAATCTGGCCGTTCCCACATTCATCAGACAGGAAAAGACAAAGGACGGCGCCGCTCCGATAAATACCGGGATAGAGGACGCAGAGGAGAATACGGATCTGGAGATCCCTACGTTCTTGAGGCGACAGGCGGACTAATTTCGACGGCTACGTAAAAAGCCCGGATGCTGCGTTGCGCTTCGTCCCTCGTTGCTGCGGCGTACGAAAAAGTACGCCTCACTCCTCAGGACTCGCGCGCCTTGCCTGCGGCCTTTTTACGAAGCCGTCACAGTTTCACGTTTTTAAAATTACTACGAGGCCGTTAACTCAGTAATGTCATGGAAACTGAAGAAGAAATGCCTTGATCTCCTCGCCGGGGAGGACGGGGGCGTCCGGAAGATCTGGGGGGAGGCCGTGACAATCTGCCTCGCCTATCCGAATGTCTACCGGACCGGGATGTCCAATCTCGGGTTTCAGGCCGTCTACGCCCTCATCAACCATCATCCCGCCTGCCTGTGCGAACGGGTCTTTCTCCCCGATTCCGGCGATGAGGCGCTCCATGTCGCATCTGCCGGTTCGCTCTTCAGCCTGGAATCGCAACGGCCATTGGTCGACTTTGACATGGTGGCGTTCTCCCTTTCCTTTGAAAACGACTATCCCAACATCCTAAAGATTCTCGATATGGCTGCGATCCCTCTCACAGCGAAGGCGAGAGGCGAGAAAGCCCCTCTGGTGATCGGCGGCGGCATTGCCGTCACCCTGAATCCCGAACCCCTCGCCGACTTCTTTGACCTCTTTCTGATCGGCGAAGGCGAGGCCCTGCTCCCCGATTTTCTCGACGCGGCGGTCGCCTTCCACAGAAAACTCAAACGGGAGGCGTTTCTTGACCGAATACAGAGAGAAGTCCCCGGGGCGTACGTCCCCCGCTTTTACCGGGTAGCCACCGATACGCAAGGACGCATCGCAGCCCGGGAGCCCCTGGACGATGCCTTCACCCCGCGGATCGTCCGGCGCTTCGCCGCCGACCTCAACTCCTTCCCAACCGAGCAAGTCATCACGACAGACAACAGCGATTTCGGCGGCATGTTCCTTACGGAAGTCAGTCGGGGATGCCGACGGGGTTGCCGCTTCTGCGCCGCCGGTCACGCCTGCGGACCCGTGCGTTTCCGCAGCGCCGCGACCCTGGCGGCATCCTTCCGCCGGGGTCTGGAAAAGAGGAAGAACATCGGCCTGTTAGGTACAGCGGTCTCGGACCATCCCGAACTCATCCCCCTGTGCCGCTCCATCATGGAAAAAGGGGGATCGGTCGCCATCGGCTCCCTCCGTATGGATCGCCTCAACGGATCGATTGCGGCGCTTCTTAAGGAAACCGGCGTGAAGACCCTCTCGCTCGCCCCCGAGGCCGGATCCCAGCGCCTCCGGGACCTGATCCGCAAAGGGATTACCGAAGCGGAGATATTTTCCGCAGTGGACAACCTTTTGGAATATGATATAGTGTATTTGAGGCTATACTTCATGGTCGGCCTGCCGACGGAGACGGACGAAGATGTGGAGGCCATCATCCGTCTGGTGAAGGCAATGGAACACCGAGCCCGCCATTCATCTGCGGGAGCAAAAGGGTTTCGGCGTTTGACGCTCAGCATCAACCAGTTCATCCCGAAGCCTGCGACGCCGTTCCAGTGGTGCCCCCTGGAGGATACGGCGGTCGTCAAGCGGAGAATCCGGCGGATCACCACCAGCCTCCGCGGCGAGAGGGCAGTCTCGGTCATCCACGACCTCCCGAAATGGAACTACATCCAGGCATTACTCTCCCTTGGCGACAGACGGGTGGGAGAGCTGCTTCTCGCAGTCCATCGGTTCGAGGGCAACTGGGCACAAGCCTTCAGGGAGGTGAATCTGAATGCCAACTTCTATGTTTACCGCCGTAAGGAAACCGGGGAAATCCTGCCGTGGGATTTCATCGATCACGGTGTAGAAAAAGCGTTTCTAGCGAGCGAATACCGGAAAGCCGTCGAGACCACGGGGGGGACAGATCTTTAAATCTATCCCCATCACCAGCCTCCCCATAAGCAAGGAGACAAGAACATGACCATTATCCATTTACCAAAGGCCCAAGCCAGGCAGATGAAAGGGATGATCGTCTTTGTCGTTGCGCTGGTCATATTTGTTGCTTTACTTCGGATCATCGGTCTGATTACCGACTGGTTCTGGTTCCAGGAGGTGGGTTACGAGACGATCTTCACTGTGACCCTCCTGGCGAAGATCAAGACCGGCGCCCTTTTCGGTGCGGGCTTTTTTCTTATCCTTTACATCAATCTGCTGATCGCCATGCGGTTGTCGCGGGAACCCCTTTTTGGCGATCCGGCGGCAGGGTTCGCTCTCCCCTTCAGGGAAATAGAACCGGCTTCCCTCAAGATACTGATCCTCGCGGGCTCGCTCCTCATCGGTCTTTTTTCCGCCGCCAACGGATCCGCCCAGTGGGAAAACCTGCTCCTCCTCCTGAATCCCTCCCCCTTCGGCGTCACCGACCCGCTCTTTGAGAAGGATATCGGTTTCTATGTCTTCCAGCTTCCCTTTCTCCTGCACCTTTTCGGGTGGTTGAAGTTCGTCCTGATCGTGACGGCGGCGGCGACGGGATTCATCTATCTGACCCGGCGTTCATTCCTGTTCATACCGCCCCGAATATTCAAGATCGCCCCTGCCGCACGGATGCATCTGGCGCTTCTTCTGTCCCTCTTTTTTTTCTGGGGCGTCTTGGGCGCCTGGCTCGATCTCAACAACCTCCTCTTCACGAAGCGGGGGGTGGTCTTCGGCCCGGGATACACCGAGGTGACCACACAGATCTGGGTGCTGAAACTCATGATGGGACTCTATGCCCTCGCCGGTCTTTCCGCGATCACTTTTGCCATCCGCCAGGACTGGCGTTTTCCGGCGGCAGCGATCCTGTTGCTCGTCGCCACGAGTGTCCTGGGCCAAGGCGTCTACCCCTCCCTCATCCAGAAATTCCAGGTCATTCCCAACGAGATCGTCGCCGAGACACCCTATCTGGAGAAGAACATCCGATACACCCGTCTCGCCTATGGCCTTACACAGATCGAAGAGCAAGAGTTTCCGACGGAAGAGAACCTCACGGCGAAGGACCTCGAGAAGAATGTTCTCACTGTGAAGAACATACGGTTGTGGGACCATGCACCGCTGCTCCAGACATACGCCCAGCTCCAGGAGATGCGGACCTACTACAAATTCACAGGCGTCGATAACGACCGCTACACGATCGACGGCGAATACCGACAGATCATGCTCTCTCCGAGGGAGATCTCCTATCCGGCCCTGCCCTCCCGAACCTGGGTCAACGAGCATCTCGCTTACACCCACGGTTACGGCGTCGTCGTAGGCCCGGTGAACCGCGTCTCCGCCGAGGGGCTCCCGGAGTTTTTCATCAAGGACATCCCCCCCGTCTCGACGGCCTCTCTGAAGGTCACTCGTCCCGAGATCTATTTCGGGGAGAACTCCAACGAATATGTGTTCGTCCGGACCAAGATGCCCGAATTCGACTACCCCGTGGGAGACAAGAATGTTTACTCGCGCTATGAAGGAAAGGGAGGCGTCCCCCTCTCTTTCCTGAAAAAATTGATATTTGCGGCCCGGTTCGGATCGATCACGATGCTGCTGTCGGACGACATCACCTCCGAAAGCCGCATCGTCTACCACCGGAACGTCCGCGAGCGGGTCTCGATGATCGCCCCCTTTGCCCGCCTGGATCACGACCCCTATCTCGTCGTCTCCCCCGAGGGGCGGCTGCTGTGGTTCATCGACGGTTACACGGTCACGGACCGTTTCCCCTACTCGGAGCCGACCCCGGATATGGGGAATTACATCCGCAACACCGTCAAGGCGATCGTGGACGCCTACGACGGGACGGTCCAGCTCTATGTAAGCGACCCGACCGATCCGATCATGCAGACCTACAGCCGGATCTTCCCCGGCGTCTTTAAACCGATGGAAGCGATGCCCGAGGCGCTCCGGAACCATGTCCGCTATCCGCCCGGACTGATGACGATCCAGGCGCGGATGTACCGGGCGTATCACATGCAGGATCCGCAGGTCTTCTACAACAAGGAGGACCTCTGGTCCATCCCCGGAAAGCAGGTCTCCGGCAAGGGCAGCAAGCAGGTTATGGACCCCTACTACACGATCATGAAGCTCCCCGGGGCCGAGAAGGAGGAGTTCATCCTCCTTGCACCGTTCACCCCCAGCATGAAGGACAACATGTCGGCATGGATGGCCGCCCGCTGCGATGCTCCCAATTACGGAAAAGTGATCGTCTACAAGTTCCCCAAGCAGAAACTGGTCTACGGCCCCCGCCAGATCGAGGCCCGGATCGACCAGGATACGAATATCTCACAGCAGCTGACACTCTGGCAGCAGCATGGATCGAATGTGATCCGGGGGAGCCTCCTGGCGATCCCGATCGAGAAATCGATCCTCTACGTCGAATCCCTCTACCTGGCGGCCTCCAACGGCCAGCTTCCCGAGCTCAAAAGGGTCATCGTCGCTTACGGCAACAACATCGCCATGGAGGAAACGCTCGATCTGTCCCTTCGGAAGATCTTCGGCGGGGGGCCGATGAAAGACCGGGAGTTGCGGGCGGAGGCAACCAAGCCGGCGGCCGGCGGTGAGATGAGCGACCGGCAGACGGCCCTCGAAGCCCTCGGCCATTTCCGGAAGGCGCAGGAATTTCTCCGGCAGGGGAACTGGGGGGCATTCGGCGAGGAGCTCAAGAAAACGGGCGAGATCCTTCTTACCCTTGAAAAAAAGGGCGGAAAAGCAAAATAAGATTAAACTCTTCAGGAGGTTATGGTCATGGACAAGCTTAGCGCGACGGCATCCGCTGCCGCATGCAGAGTAAGGGGGGGAGACCCTGGCCGGTGGCCAATCCGGATAGCCATCTGCCTGTGTCTGCTGTTTTTACTCAACGGCTGCGCACCCCAAATATATAACATCAGCTTGCGGTATGAACCTACGAAAGTCATTCCGGCGGCGGTGACCGACGGTAGAAAATACAGCCTGATAGTGGCATCGTTTACCGATCAGCGAAAGATAGACGACCCCCTGCTGATCGGCCGGGTGATCAAATCGGATGGGACACCGATCCCGATCCTGCCCAGATACGCCAAACCGACGGACACCGTCGCTGCTGCTCTCCGTGAGCTTTTATCCAAGTCAGGCTACGCCGTCGCACCGGACAGGCCAACCTGGGACCTCGACGAGAACACCCTCAAGCCGGAATGGGGGAAAATCCTTATCGGCGGGACCATCGACGCGCTCGATGTCACCTGTATCGAGATGTTCACAATGAAACGTTACAGCGCAAAAGTACGGGTCACACTCATCTTCGCAGACGTCCAAGCGAAGCGGATCTTCTATCGGGTTGTCTCGGAGAGCAGTTCCTCCCTGGATCATATCCTCACCTCGGAGGAAAGGCTCGAAAGCCAGATCAACGGCGTCCTGTCGGACGCCATGGAAAAGGCGATCGAGGGACCGGAAACGGGTCGTCAAATTCAGGAGGCGCTCAGAAAGTAGCGAGAAAATGGGGACGGAGCCCCTATTTTCTCGCGGCAAAATAGGGGCTCCGTCCCCATTTTCCCCATTTTCCCTTATAAAGGTGATCGATCGAGAAAAGATGGCTTGCCGATCGCGAACTTCATATATTCAGACATTAAGAGGTTTTCCTGCTCTTCCCGGCTCATCCCGCGAAGGTATTTCCCGCTTTCGATCAGCTCCCGAAAATCGCTGCGGGAGAGACCGGGGTCTGTCCGGCTGAGTTTTTGCAGCGCCTTTCCGATCGGCTGAAGTCTTGCGGACAGGTCCTGATCCGACAGGGTTTTTATCCCCGCGTATACGTCGATCAAGCGCTCCGCTCCGGGAAGCTGCGGGGATTCCAGGACCTTTTTAAAACCGGAGGCAAAACGCTTTCCACCCTCGATGATATTTTCCCGCCTGACCATGTTGATCCCGCCCCATCCGGCTCTGAGCCACTTAAAGGTCGCAAAGCGGGTCTGTGTCTTGGATACGCCGGGTTCAAAAAGAATCGAGACCGAAGAGGCGTCGTACATATACGAACTCACCCAGCCAAGGCCTGCCTGGTTCAGCCCCTTTTGGCCGGAATAGAAATAATTCCAGTCCGTATCCGGGCCGATGATCACGCCTTGTCTGCCCACGGTGGAGGGATTCATCTGACGGGTCGCCGAGATGAAAAAAACCTTTCCCCGATATTTCAGCAGGACCATCAGCCGGTCCATGTCGTAGCGATAGTAGGCGCCCGTGGTCATGTCCGGCGTGATTTCCTCATACTCGACGCCCCGCATGACAAGCGGGACCTTCACATCGCTGACCTTTTCCCATAAATTGGCAACCGGCCCGTCCGGCTTGACCTGCCAGCCGCCAAGACGGATGACCGAGGGAAGGGTAAGGTAGGCCGGGATCTTGGGATTGTATGCATACTTGATGACCTTGGACAAAGGCGCCTTGACATCGGAATAAAAATAGGCGCCTGTTGCATTTTCACGTTTGCCCGGATCCAGGTTCGTTACTCCGCCTTTTTCCGAAACGACAAAATCGAGCAGGCCGGACACTTTCTGAACGTCAAAGGAGCTATCCTTATTTTTGAGCATGGAAAAGAGGTAAGCGATACCCTCTTCCCACATCGGACGAGCGTCAGCTTTATCGGAACCGACAGCCGCAAACAGCGCGCTTTCGGAAACAAGAGAAAAAGGCGTCAGTACGGGGAAAAACGCCAAAATCAACACCAATCTCATTCCAAACAATCGCATCACAACTCCATCATTTTGAAGGTTCGCAGCATTTCAACCACTTGCCCGCTCACCCTCGTTTTTTGTTGCGCGCTACATAGTACTTCCTTTGCGCGGTTGCAAGCAAAATTTCACTATCCCATACGCCCGATAGCTTTCTTGAGACCTGCGCAACATCTCTTTATTCCTTGACAGGGTCGACGATTTCATTAAAAGTGAAAAAAGTAATTTTTACCGAGAGTTTAGAACGATGAAGCCATATTTCCTTTTCAATCTTCTTGTCCTTCTCTGCCTCGCCTTGCTTAGCGCCGTCCAACCCGAGACGGGAACCGCGGGAACACAGCCGGTCCAGTTGCGCGCCTATCTCCGGCAGGGAATAGATAAGGCGTTCAACCTGGAGACCCAAAGCGCAGTGGGATTTTTCCAGAGCGCTGTGGAACTGGACCGCGAAAATCCGATCGCCTTTGCCTTTCTCGCCCTTGCCCACCTGTTCGCTTATGAGATGGGCTTCGATCCACAGGAAAGGACAAAACTTCAAGAGGTCATGCTTCAGGACATCGGTGAAGCGCTCGCCCGGGGGCTAAAGCGGATCGAAAAGAACCCCCGGGACAGCGAGGCGTACTTTGCCATGGCCCTCGCGAAGATCGTCAAGGTCCGCTGGGCGATCGCACAGAAGCGGTATGTCGTGGTCGCACAGGAGACCTCAAGCACCTGGGATTATCTGGAAAAGGTGAAAGTCGAAGCTCCGCAGAACCACGACGTCTATTTTCCCATCGGCCTGCTCCATTACCATCTCGACCATCTTCCGGCCGTAACCCGCTTATTATCCTCCCTGTTGATCACAGCCGCGGACCGCCAGAAGGGGCTTCAGGAACTGGTCCTGGCGGCTCAAAAAGGGGATCTTCTCAAGGAGCTGGCCCAAGCGGAGCTCTCTTCGGTGTACACCTATTACGAAGGACAACCGACACAGGCCCTTCCCATCACCCTGGAACTGAAGAAGAAGTATCCCCGAAATTATAACTTCTCGTTTGCGCTTGCCAACATCCTGTCCGAACTCCAGCGCTTCGCAGAGGCCTTTGCCGTTGCCCGGGAGATCGAAGCGGGGATTCAGGCAGGACGCCCCCCCCTCATTCCGCAACTCCAGCCCCGCCTCGACCATTTACTGGGAAGGATCCTGTTCAACCAGGGGGAATATATCCGGGCGGCGGAATATTTCCAGAAGGCCCTCATCACGACCGTGTCCGTTTACAACGCCCGCAACCGGGCCTCGTCTCTGGTGCGCCTGGGGATGATCCACGACATCCGCCGGGAGAGGAAGCAGGCGGAAGAATACTACACCCGCGCTCTGGCAGTCGAGGGCGGGGAAGGAATCGCCCAGACCGAGGCGAAGCGATACCTCAAGACTCCCTACACGCCTCGACCGAAAGGCTTAAACCCCTGAAGCCAGCGGCCGCCAGCGACATGATCACCCTTTTCCGATCGAGGAAGGCTGACGACCTCGTAAAAAGTCATAAAAAGTCGCGAAAATAGGACGGCTTCGTAAAAAGACCGCAGGCAAGGCGCGCGAATCCTGAGGAATGAGGCGTACTTTGGCGTACGCCGCAATGACGAAGGATGAAGCGCAACGCAGCATCCGGCCTTTTTACGAAGCCGTCAAGGCTGGGAAGCCGTACCGCCCGGATACTGATAGACGGGTTCGTCGTCGAGGACTGTGACACGGGCGAATCCGCGTCCGATAACCACGGGGATGACCGTCTTGTTGCGGCCGGCAAACTGGCGCAGGCCGAAATAGCGGTCGGCCGAGTTGGTAAAGCGCATAATGAACGTGAAAAACCGGAGCATCAAGCGTCGGAAGAACCGCAGCGACGGATCGATCAGGATCTCCTCTTCGCCGACCTGGATGGTCCAGCGCTTCTCATTGATCTTGATACGTTTTTGATTCTTGAGCATCCGCAGCAGAGCGGGCACGTTGGGCGGCTGCATGTAGCCGTAACGGACATTGATCGCCACGATTTTTGCCCCGAGCGGGATCACGTCGCATCGCTCCTCTTCCGGCACGACCGGCCGGCTCGTCTGGGTGACATTCAGCAGGATGATGTGTTTGGGTATTGCGCCGTTGCGCCTGATATAGATCCGCAGACCCATCGGACAGGGATCTTCGGCCGACAGGACCGGTCTCGACGTCATGAAAACGATGGCCCTCTCTACCTGGGATAGGTTGCGCGCGCCGAATTGGGTGCGCAGATGCGGGCTGTCCATTATCTGCTGTTTCAAATCCAGGTAATGTCGGATGGGAACCTTCAGAAAGTCGAAGAAGGCTGAGGCGAGCTGTGCCCGTCCCCACTGCCAGGTCTGCATGAGGTAAAAGAGGAACAAGGCGATCACGATCGGGACGTAGCCGCCCTCGACGAATTTCAGCGTGTTTGCCGAAAAGTAGGAAAGGTCGATCAGGAGAAACCCAAGGCACACCGGGCCGATCCAGTACCATTTCCAGCCCCAGCCGCGCGCCACGAAATAAAATATGAACGAGGTGATGGCCATCGTTCCCGTCACCGCGATGCCGTACGCCGCGGCGAGCGCGCTCGACGTCTCGAAGCCGATCACCAAAAGCAGGCAGCAGGCGAGGAGGAGCCAGTTCACCGCGGGGATATAGATCTGTCCTTCGATTTCGGCCGATGTGAAGAAGATCTGCACGCGCGGGAAAAAACCAAGGACAATCCCCTGCCTCGTCATGCTGAAGGCGCCCGAAATCAGCGCCTGCGAGGCGATCACCGTGGCCGTCGTCGCCAACGCCACGACCAGATAGATGATCGGATCGTACTGCGGAAAGAGGGCATAGAAAAGGTTATTATTGGGGATCGGCGCTCCGTCGAGCAGGCGCGCCCCCTGACCGAAGTAGTTCAGCAGCAGGCAGGGGAAGACGAACGAGTACCACGAAACCTGGATCGCCTTGCGCCCGAAGTGTCCGACGTCCGCATAAAGCGCCTCGGCCCCGGTAATAACAAGCACTATCGCCCCGAGGACAAAGATCACCCGGATGCCATGGGCGGCGAAAAACCGCAGGGCATAGAAGGGATTGACCGCCCGCAGCACGACGGGGTGGACGATGATCCAGTACAGACCTACCGCGCCTATCGTCAGAAACCAGACGACCATGATCGGCCCGAAAGTCCTGCCTACGCGGGCCGTGCCTCGGCTCTGGAACAGGAAGAGCAGCAGGAGGGTAATCACGGTCAGCCAGACGACCGCGGGCTTGAATGCCGACGTGACCACCTCCAGGCCCTCATAGGCCGAGAGCACCGAGATCGCCGGCGTGATGACGGCGTCACCGTAGAGCGCGGCCGCGCCGATCATCACGGCAGTCGTGATGATCCACATCAACCTCGCGGACTTGCCGTTCCTGGGCTGTTGCTCCCTGATGATCCCGAGGAGGGCAAAAATGCCCCCTTCGCCGTGAAAGTCGGCGCGCAGCACCAGCAGCACGTACTTGATGCCCACGATAAGCAGCAAAGTCCAGAAGACCAGCGACAGAACGCCCAGGACATTCTCCGGATTGCGCGCCAGCGGGTGCCCCCCGAAGAAGGTTTCTTTCATGGCGTACAGCGGGCTCGTGCCGATATCGCCGTACACCACCCCCAGCGCCGAGACGCCCAGCGCCAGCAGGCCTGTTCTTTGGCGAACATCGCCCCCGGCATGTCTCGTATGGAAAGAGGATCGCATTCTATGGCCTTTCTTCGGTTGAATCCGTTTCCGTGGAAGGGACTATAGGAAGAAGGCGCCGGTCTGTCAAGCGAAATGGGCAAAAGTCCTTGATCACTATGAGGGATTGTGTTATTTTGTTCGTAAATCACACGGATAAGAAAGACTCCATGGGGATATTCAGGATCGCCACCTACAACGTCAATTCCATCCGGAGCCGTCTCCATATCGTCCTCCCCTGGCTCGGGAAACACAGACCCGATGTGTTGTGCATGCAGGAGACGAAGGTGGCGGACGGGCAGTTTCCCGAAAACGAGTTTGGCGCGGCGGGCTATCACGTGACTTTCCGAGGGGCAAAGCAGTATAACGGCGTGGCGATGGCCTCTCGAGAAAAACCGGAAGCGGTTCGCTTCGGTCTTTCCGACGGCGGCCCGGCGGATGAAGACCGGCTGATCGCCGCCGTTTTTGCGGGGATTCCCGTCATAAATACCTACGTCCCCCAGGGGCGGGAGCGTGAGACACCCCATTTCGCTTACAAACTCGCCTGGTTCGAGCGGCTGAGGAAATTTTTCGCCCGGACCTACTCTCCGGACGCCCCGCTGATCTGGTGCGGCGACCTCAACGTCGCCCCGGATCAGATCGACGTCCACGACCCGAAACGCCTCCTCGGCCATGTCTGTTTCACCCCTGAGGTGTGGGAGGCGTTCGCCGCCGTCCGATCCTGGGGCCTGGATGACGTGTACCGCCGGCAGCATCCGGGAGAGGCGGACCGCTACACCTTCTTCGATTACCGTGTTCCGCAGGCGGTGCGGCGGAGGCTGGGATGGCGGATCGATCACATCCTCGCCACGCCGACGCTTGCCGCAAGGACGCTGGGCTGCGACATCGACCTGAATCCCCGCCTGGCGGAAAAACCCTCGGATCACACGATCCTCACCGCCGACTTCGCGACCGATTAGAAAAGACGAATGAAGGAGAATGAGACATGGCAATAATGACATATCCGACGAAAGTGGTGCTGGGTGATATCTCCGTTCGCGATGGGCTTCAGCACGAAGCGAAGACCATCCCCACCCAGGCAAAACTCTGGCTCGTGGAACAGCTCGCTCTGGCCGGCTTCAAACGGCTGGAAGTGACGAACCTGGGAAATCCAAAAGCGATGCCGCAGTTCGGCGACGCCGATCAGCTGCTCAAGGAAATCTACGGCAGCAAACTGCTGAAGGACAGGCTCAAAGAGCTCGAACTGACCGCTGTGACCATCAGGGAAAAGGCCGCCGAGCGGGCGTTCGACGCCCGGCAGAAAGGCTGGGGGCCGAGCCGCATCCTCTTTATGGTTTCTACCAGCGAATCCCATCACCGGCGCAATTCCGGCCTTTCTCTTGAAGAGTACTGGAAGATGTGCGAGAAATACATTAAAATGGCCCACGAAAACGGGATCAAAGTGAATGGAACGGTCTCCACCATCTGGGGCTGCCCTATCGAAGGTCCCACCGAATTGAAAAAGGCCGTGGAATTCACCCGCCGCTTCCTGGACATCGGTGCGGACGACATCGAACACGCCGATCATGACGGTTCGGCGCCCCCCAACAAGGTATACGAGTACTTCTCGATGCTCCTGGATGCGATACCCGATCCGAACCTTCACATCGCCCATTTTCACGTGACCCGCGGCTGGGGCCTTGCCAATGTCCTTGCCGCCCTCCAGACGGGAATCACCCATTTTGAATCCACCCTCGGCGGCACCGGAGGACAGCCGGCCAACTTTGTAGACGGATCCCCCGTGGCGGGGACCGGGAAATATTATTACGCCGACCCCAACATCGTCGGGCTGACCTCGACCGAGGACATGGTGGTGATGATGGACGAGATGGGGATCGAGACAGGCGTGAACGTGGACCGCCTCCTTGAGATCGGCCGGATGTACGAGCGCATCCTGGGACGCCGGCTCCGTTCCGAATGCATCACGACGGGTCGAATTCCTAAAACACATACGGGGCGCTGATGGTAGGTAAACGATCCCATCGCTACGCTCCCCCAGAGGACGCACCGACCCCGCGCCGGAGGACTCACCCCGGCAAATCGCATCGAGACGGAGGGTCGCGCCGGCCTCTCCGGATGAAACCGGAGGCGGATCCGCGCTTGAAGCCGGTCTTCTCGAGAATAGGCAAACCCGCGGCCGCGGCGTTCCGACCGGATCCCTTCCAGCTAGAAGCCCTCGACGCCATCAGGCAAGATGACTGCCTCGTCATGGCCCCGACCGGTTCGGGAAAGACATGGATCGCCGAAGAGGCGATCCGGTCGGTCTTCGCCAAGGGGGGACGCTGCTGGTATGCCTCCCCCCTGAAGGCCCTGACAAACTCGAAATGGGTCGAATTCAGCCGCCGTTTCGGTCCGGTCAACGTCGGCATCGTCACCGGAGACACCAAGGAAAACACCGATGCTCCGATCATCGTCGGAACCACCGAGATCCTCAGAAATCAGCTCTACGATGCCATGCATACCGGGGAAAACCTGAACTGCGATCTGGTCATCCTCGATGAGGCCCATTTTCTGGGCGACCGCGACCGCGGGGTTGTCTGGGAAGAGATCATGATCTACCTCCCTGTCCGGATCGGCCTCCTGCTCCTGTCGGCGACCATCGGCAACGGCGAGGAGATTGCCGCCTGGCTCGCCTCCGTCCGGGGCAAGACCTGCCGGGTCATCCGGGAGGAAAAGCGGTCCGTTCCTCTCTACCCTCTCTTCCTCCACCCCTCGGGCCGTCTCATGCCCCTGGTCGAAGAGAACCGGCTCTTCGGAAAGATCGGCGATTTCATCGGCCGGCGGTTTCATGGACGCCCGGAGCGCGGCGGTCCCCCGTTCGGCGAGATGATGAACGTTCTGGAGCAGTTTCAGCTCCTGCCGGCGATCTTTTTCCTCAAATCCCGCGCCGAATGCGACGCGGCCCTGGCGACATGCAGCCCCAGGGGAGACGAAAGCGCGGACGCGATTTTCCTGGAGGAACTGGAGGAGTGCCTGGACCGTTTCCCCTATCTCCGAAACCACCGACAGCTCCACGATCTCCAAACGGCCCGCGTCGCCGCCCATCACGGCGGACAGCTGCCCGCCTGGAAATTCCTCGTGGAGACGATGATGAAGCAGGGACACCTGCGGGCGATCTTCGCCACCTCCACCGTCGCCGCGGGCGTCAATTTCCCAGCCCGGACGATCGTGCTGATGAATTCCGACCTTTTTAACGGCCACGAGTTCTCCCCGCTCTCGGGTACGGAATTCCACCAGATGACGGGAAGGGCGGGAAGACGGGGACAGGACCGGGTGGGCTTTATGCTGACCGTCCCGGGGCGGTTCATGGACCTGATCCACATACGAAAGCTTCTCCTGAAGAAACCGGAAGCCATTACGAGCCGGATCCGAAGCGACTTTTCGATGATCCTCAATCTCCTCCTTTCGCAGACGCCCGATGACATCAGGGAAATCTTCGCGAAATCCCTGGCGAGCTATCAGCGAAGCCACAGCGAGGCGCCAAAAAGGGGACAGGGGGAACGGGTAGACCTCTGGACCGATTTCCAGCGGCACTTACGTTTACTTAAGGAGGAAGGATTCGTCGACGCGGACGACCGCCTGACCGACAACGGGATCTGGGCCTCCAAGCTCCGCCTGGACCAGCCTCTCCTCATCGCCGAATGTCTCCGGAGGGATATCTTTCCCCACGGCGACGAAAAGCTCCTGGCCGCGGTCATCGCCCCCTTCGTTTATGACGGGGATCAGGATCTTGCGGTCATCCGGAAGGAACTCCCCCGGCGCCTGACCCGCGCGTATGACCGGATGATCGCAGCCCTCACCGATCTGGCGGAGCGGCTGAAGGCGGGGGGCTTTCCCGTCGCCCCTCTTTTCCTCTGGCCGGCGGTTGTGATCTACGAATGGGCGGCGGGCGGCGACTGGAACCGGATCATCCGGAAGACCGGAATCGCCGACGGGGACATGGCGATGCTGATCATGAGGACAGCCGACAATCTTCGGCAGATCACCTCGCTTCGGGAAACCCATCCCGAAACATCGGCGCTGGCCGCCAAGGCGCGCGATACGATCCTGCGTGAACCCGTTGTGTTTGAATCATATCAATAATTCTGCACCCATTTTGCCGTTTACCCCATTTGTCGCTTGACATACCGGCGGACAACATATATATGCCCTGTTTCCTGAGGTCTACCCAGTGCATCAGAAACGTCCCCATCGTCTAGTGGCCTAGGACACTGGCCTTTCACGCCGGTAACCGGGGTTCGACTCCCCGTGGGGACGCCAATTATCATACGTGATTTCTAACACATTGAAATCGCTAACCTGGTTCGATAAGGAAGGTGGTTGCAGAAATGGCTGTTAAAAACAAGCGCGTGTTTTACATGAAATACCTCGCCGACTCCTCCTTTGTGGACATCCTGGCGAACCGTCCGGACATCACTCTCGATAATGTCGAGGACTGCGGCACATACGAGGCGATGCAGCCGATCCTGGCGGCTGCGCATGTCTATCAGATCACCTCGGCGCGCGACGAGATCGACCGGGAATTGTATGCCGACACACCGCTCCTGAAACGCACACCGAACCTACTGGCGGTTTCGACCAACGGTGTCGGCTACGACACGGTCAACTTGGGAGCCTGCACCGAAGCGGGAGTGCTGGTGGTAAACCAGGCCGGAGGCAACCGCGAGGCCGTCGCGGAGCATGTCCTGGGGATGATGCTGTGCCTCTCGAAGTGCATCATCCAGGCGGATCGGTTTATGCGTCGCGAATCCGGTTTCGAACGCGAGGCGTTTATGGGCAGCGACATCCTCGACAAAACGATCGGGATCGTCGGCATCGGTCATGTCGGCAGCCGGATAGCGGAGCTGTGCCGAGGACTCTTCAGTATGCGCGTCCTCGCCTACGACCCCTATCTCACAGAAGCCGAGATCGCGGCGCGAGGCGCCGAGAAAACGGATCTCGACGATTTGCTGCGTAAGGCCGATTTCGTCTCAATCAACTGCCCGCTCACCGACGAGACACGCGGTATGATCGGCGCCCGGCAATTTGCAGCGATGCAGCCTCACGCTTATTTCGTCACCACGGCGCGCGGCTGGATCCACGATGAAGGGGCCCTTGCAGAGGCGCTCAGGGAACGAAGGATTGCCGGCGCCGGCCTCGATGTCTGGAGTAAGGAGCCGCCGCCGCACGATCACCCGCTGCTGCAATTCGACAATGTTCTGATCACTCCCCACACCGCCGGAGTCTCCCGGGAGGCGCGCATCAACTGCGCAAAAATCGCCGCCGAGCAGATCATCGACATCCTCGACGGCAGGCGGCCCTCCCGTATCGTTAACGTCGAGGCCTGGCCATTATACGCCCGGCGGTTTGAGAACATCTTCGGGTTCGCACCCGCGGGATGACGCCCGAAGATCATGGCATTCAACGGCGACGGAAAAGCCATCTTAGCGCGAAGACACTGGGTATTCGACCTTGATGGAACCCTCACATTGCCCGTCCATGATTTCTCCGTTATCCGGGATCTCCTCGGCGTTCCGAAAGGGACCGACATCCTCCGCTACCTGGCGTCCCTCGACGATTCGGAGGGGCAACCGCTTCAAGACAAGCTCAACGAAATCGAGAGCGGGCTTCTGGACCGGGTCGAGCCGGCGCCGGGGTTGATCCAGCTCATCGAAGCCCTGCACCGGCGGGGTTCGCGGATGGGCATACTGACACGAAATACACGGGACATTGCGCTGAAAACCATCGACCATCTCGGGATCGGCGGCTACTTCCAAACAAAATGCATCCTCGGCCGCGACGATACGCCGCCCAAACCCGATCCGGAAGGACTCTTTCGCCTTTCCGTGCTGTGGGAGACGGATCCGGTCGAAATGGTCATGGTAGGCGACTACCTCTTTGACCTGCAGACCGGAAGGAACGCGGGGGCCGGCACCGTTCACGTGGACCGAAACCGTATTTTTCCGTGGCCGGAACTCACCGACATCGGCGTGGGAACTCTGAACGAATTACTGGACATGATTTCGAAAAGGTCTTGACAAGCGACCAGGGCTCGGATACGAATAAGCGGTTACCACAGAGATCGTCAAAAGGCGAAAAAGCGTGGCCAAGGCATTAAAAATCAACACCCGCGACAACTGCGCGGTACTTCTCACCGATGTCAAAGGGGGAGAGCCGGTGGAGGTGCGCACCGATGCGGGGGTGAGCCGTCTCGACGCCCGTTGCGCGATCGCATCGGGTCACAAGATCGCCCTCGTGGGTCTTGCTGTTGATCAGCCGATTATCAAGTACGGCGAAGAGATCGGCAGAGCCCAGACGGCGATCGAACCCGGAGACTGGATCCATCTGCACAATGTCTATTGCCGACGCGGACATTAAACGGGACGGCTTCGTAAAAAGGCCGCAGGCAAGACGCGCATAATCCGAGGAGTGAGGCGTACTTTACCGTACGCCGCAACGACGGGGGATGAAGCGCAACGCAGCATCCGGACTTTTTTCGAAGCCGTCAGAAGTAATTGAAGCATTCGATGAATACCTTTCAAGGATATCGCAGATCGCAGGGGTTGCCCGGTCTCCGGAACTCGGTCGCCGTCATTCCCTCGGTCTTTTGCGCCAATACGGTGGCCCGGCGGATCGCAGAACACGTCACCGGGGCGATCGCTTTTTGTCATCCGGTCGGCTGCAGCCAGGTCGGTCTGGATCTGGAATTGACCGCCCGCGGTCTCAAGGGACTGGGAAGGCACCCCAATTTTTTCGGTGTCGTCGTCGTGGGCTTGGGCTGCGAACGGCTCCAGGCCCATGAGCTCGAGGAGAGCATCGCCTCCACCGGGAAACCGGTTGAGACGCTGGTGATCCAGGAGGAGGGAGACACCCTCAGGGCGATCGAAAAAGGCGTGACACTGGCAAGTCGCATGGCGGAGAAGGCCTCACGTCAATCCCGGGAGGAATTTCCTCTCTCCGAACTCTCCCTCGGATTGAAATGCGGCGGGACCGACGCCACCTCGGGACTCGCCGCCAATCCGGCGCTGGGATGGGTCACCGACAGGGTGGTCGAAGCCGGCGGCAGGGCGATATTCACCGAGGTGACCGAGCTGATCGGGGCGGAACAACTCCTCGCCGGCAGAGGCACTAACCCGCAGGTGGCCGGAGAAATCCTGGCAACGATCGGCGCCATAGAAAACAGGCTTGCCGCCGCCACATCGAACGCGGAACTGCAGCACCGTTCCGCCCTGATCTCGCCGGGAAACCAGGACGGAGGAGTCACGACCGTCGTTGAGAAAGCGCTCGGAGGGATTTACAAGGCGGGGACAGGCCCGATCAGCGGTGTTGTCGGTTACGGGCAATACCCGGAAGGCCCGGGTCTCTACCTTCTGGACTGCGTTGGTCAAGACGGAGAAGCGGTCACGGGGCTTGTCGCCTCCGGATGCCAGGAGGTCGTCTTTACCACGGGTCGCGGCACACCCACCGGTTTTCCCGGTGTGCCGGTCATCAAGATCACGGGCAACAGCGTCACCTTCGACCGGATGAAATTCAACCTCGATTTTAACGCCGGCCGGATTATGGAGGGAGCGACCATCGCCGAGGTGGGCGCCGGGCTGCTCGAGAAGACCCTCCGCGTCGCCTCCGGGGAATTGGCCCGGGCGGAACTGCTGGGGCACGACGAACTGTTCTGCATCACACGGATCTGAATAACCGGAAGAGGATTCATCCCCCGATCCGGAAACCGGAAAAATCCTGATCGGGAATGTTCAACGCTCATCATGTACGGAGAAAAGGAGGAGCCTTTCATGTTTAAACTGCACGGTATTTATGCCCCCATCGCAACACCGTTTAAGGACGGCAAGATCGCCTATGACGAGATGGGGAAAAATCTGAAATTCTGGCTGGAATCCGACCTGGCCGGTGTCGTGGTCATGGGCTCCAACGGCGAGTTTGTCCTGCTCTCGCCCGAGGAGAAGGGGGAGCTGACGCGGTTTGTCTGCTCGCAGGCCAAAGGGAAGAAACCGGTCATTGCCGGAACCGGCGCCGAGTCCACGGTCGAAACGATCCGTTTGAGCAAAGAGGCCGCCGATGCGGGGGCCGATGCGGTCCTCGTCGTCACCCCGAACTACTACAAAGGAGAGATGACCGATCCGGTACTGGCCCGCTTTTACAAAGACGTGGCCGACGCCTCGCCCCTGCCGGTCATCCTCTACAACATGCCGCGCAACGCGGGGATCAATATCTCCGCAAAGCTTGCCATAGAGCTGGCAAAGCATCCGAACATCATCGGAATCAAGGACAGCGGCGGCAATATCGTCCAGATCGCCGACATGATCCGGAATGCGCCGGCGAGCTTTTCCGTCTTTGCGGGTTCCGCGAGTTTCCTCTACACTAGCCTCGCGCTAGGCGCGACAGGGGGGACACTCGCCCTGGCCAATGTCTTCCCGAACGAGTGCGCCCGCCTGCAGACGCTCTTCGAGGCCGGGAGGATGAAGGAGGCCCGCGATCTGCAGATGGTGCTGATCGACAGCAACAACGCCGTCACAGCCAGGTGGGGCATCCCGGGGCTGAAGGCGGCGATGGAGATGATCGGGCTGTACGGCGGAGCCCCCCGCCCTCCCCTGCTCCCCCTGGGCGAGGCAGACCGGGAAGCGCTCCGGAAGATCCTGACACAAACGGGATTTTTCCCGAAGCCGGCCGTTTGACCACGTCTTGCTGCACATCATTTAGAAACGAGAGAGGATCCGAATTTCATGAACGATACGCAAAGCAAACTGAAGAGTCTACTGTCCTACTGGCTGGAACATAACGGGGAACATCGGGCGGAATTCCGCGAATGGGCCGATAAGATAGCCGCAGATCAAGCAGATATCGCCGAGCAGCTGCGGCTGGCGGTGAATAAAATGGCCGAGGCGGACGAGTGCCTGAAAAAGGCCCATCATCTGTTAAGATAACGCGATGGGCCCATTTCGTATTGGATGCGTGGAACCGATAATCATGACTGGAGGGGTTTATGTGTTTGGCGAAACTATACGAGCCCGGCGCCCAAGCGCCGGTGATGGAAAATGTGACCCAAATCACTTTTGAGAACGGCAAAGTGATAGTCGATACACTTTTCGGTGAAAAACAGGTCTTTGAAGATCGGATTCAGATGATCAGCTTTACCGAATCCAGGGTTCAACTGATCAAACCTACCCGATAGCAACTGAAAAATAGATCTGATAGAAAAGGGGGGCGGTTTATGCGGCTAGTGACACGTTCCGATTTTGATGGGTTGGCGTGTGCTGTTCTTCTGAAGGAGGCCGGCATCATCGACTCGCGGCTTTTTGTTCATCCCAAAGATGTTCAGGATGGCCTTGTAGAAGTCACCGCAAACGATATCCTGGCCAATATACCCTATGCGGAGGGCTGCGGCCTCTGGTTTGACCATCACTCCAGCGAAGGGGAGCGGCTCAAACCGGGGAGCAGGTTTAAAGGGGCCAGCCGGCCGGCGCCAAGCGCCGCCAGAGTGATCTATGAGTATTACGGCGGCGAGGCGAAATTCGGCCGTTTGCAGGAGATGATGACCGCTGTCGACAGATCCGATTCGGGCCAGTTAACCGTGGATGAAATCACCAATCCCCAAGGTTGGATTCTCCTGTCCTTTATCACGGATCCCAGGACCGGATTGGGGCGTTTCAGGGATTACCGCATAAGCAACTACCAGCTTATGGACGATCTAATCGAATACTGCGGAAAAATTCCTATCGAAGAAATCCTCCGAATTCCCGATGTCGCGGAACGGGTCAAACGATATTTCGAGCAAAACGATCTGTATAAAGCGATGATCCTGAAACACACCCGCATCGATGGCAATGTGATCGTTACCGACCTGCGGGGGGAAGATGTCATCTACAGCGGCAACAGGTTTCTGATTTATTCCCTGTATCCCGAAGCGAATATCTCGCTCTGGCTGATCGACGGCCGGAATAAGCAGAATTGTGTTTATGCGGTGGGCCACAGCATTATCAACCGGACATCCAGAACCGATGTAGGGTCGCTGATGCTGAAATATGGAGGCGGCGGCCATAAAGTTGTGGGCACCTGCCAGGTTCCCAACGAAAAGGCAGACGCGGTCCTTCATGAGTTGGTGTCGGCTATGAAAGCGGATGGATAAAGGAGCATATCATGAACGGAAAGGCTTTATGGAATGACGGCGAGGGGAAAACGGTTCAGGAACAAAAACCTAACAGTTGCAGCCAGGCCGCGCGGCGGGATCTCATCGTCGCAGGCGCGATCATGATCTCGTTTTTTCTCATCGCGAGCATAGCGTCGCCGCTCTGCGCGCAATCTTACCCGAACAAGCCGATCAGGTTCATCCTGCCCTATGCACCGGGCGGGGCGGTGGATACCATAGGACGGATCGTCGCCCAGAAGCTTGCCGATGGGCTCGGCCAGGCGGTGGTGGCGGAAAACCGACCCGGCGCCGGCAGCACGATCGGAACCGAAATCGCGGTGAAGGCGAGCCCCGATGGTTACACCATTGTCATCGGTTCGGCGTCGATCACCATCAGCCCGAGTCTCTACAGGAAGCTCAGATACGATGCCACCAGGGATCTCGCCCCGATCTCGATGGTCGCGCTGGGGAATCAGGTGTTTCTTGTTCACCCGTCGCTCCCGGTCAATGACGTCAAAGAGCTCGTGGCTTACGCCAAGGCCAACCCCGGAAAACTCAATTTCGGTTCGGGCGGCATGGGAAACCCGGGCCATCTCGCCTTGGAGTTGCTCAAAAGCACCGCCCAAATCGATATCGTGCATGTGCCTTACAAGGGCGCGGGTCCCGCGATGATCGGTCTGGTCGGCGGCGAGGTCAGCATGCTGGCATCCAGCATTCCGGCGGCGATCCCGCATATACAGTCCGGCAAGGCAAAAGCGCTTGCGCTGCTCGGCGACGAGCGCTCGGCGTTGCTGGGCAACGTGCCGACGTCAAAAGAGGCCGGGATGGACAACTGGGTCGTGGCCAGCCGCTACGGTTTTCTCGCACCCGCAGGGACCCCCCGCGAGATTATCGACCGCCTGAACGCGGTATGGACCAAGAGCGCCGCAATGCCCGACACCAGGGAAAAACTGAAGAACGTCGGGGTCGAGCCGCTCACGAGCACACCCGAGCAGTACGGCGAATTCCTGAAAACGGAGATTGCGCGCTGGGGCAAGGTGATCAGGGAAGCCAATATCAAGAGCTTCGATTAGCGCGCCTTAACTGAAAGATATGGCAATGACGGTAAAAAGGACCTGCCCGCCGATGGCGCTTTGCGCGGGGGACAGGCTGCACGGTTTTCACATACTCAGGGTCGAGCAGATCCCGGAGATCCGGGTCACCGCATACGAGATCGAACACGAGAAAACGGGGTCTGCAATCCTCCACCTCCACTGCGACGACCGCGAAAACCTCTTCTCCATCGGGTTTCGGACACCGCCGCGCGACTCGACAGGCGTGCCCCATATCCTCGAACACTCCGTCCTCGCAGGTTCCGAGCGCTACCCGCTCAAGGATGTCTTCAACGAGCTCCTCCGGGGGACGCTCCAGACCTTCATCAACGCCTTCACCTACCCCGACAAGACCATCTATCCGGTCGCCAGCCAGGAGCGGCGCGACTTCTTCAATCTCGCCCGGGTTTATACCGACCTGGTGTTACGACCGCGGCTGCTGAGAGAAACCTTCCGCCAGGAAGGCCACCACCTCGAATTCGACGCGAACGGCGAACTAGGCATCTCCGGCATCGTGTACAACGAGATGAAGGGGGCCTACTCCTCGCCGGACACCTTGATGTACAAGGCTATCCAGGAAAATCTCTACCCGGAGACGCCTTACGCCTGCGACTCGGGTGGCGATCCGGAGGCGATCCCCGCTTTGACCTACGAGCAGTTCCGGGAATTCCACCGGATCTTCTATTCGCCTACAAACGCCCGCATCTTTCTCTACGGGGATATCCCGACGAAAGAGCACCTCGCCTTCCTTGCGGAGATGCTCGCCGGCTTCGACCGCGTTGCGGTGGATTCTTCCATCGGTCTTCAGGGTCGTTGGCATTCACCCCGCACTGTCCATGGTTTTTATCCGATCGACAAGGAAGAAAAGCCGGCCGGAAAAACAACAGTCAACCTGGCGTGGATGACGGCGGAGGGCACCGACAGCGAGACGGCGATGCTCCTGACGATCGTCGCCGACCTCCTCGTCGGCAGCGCCGCCGCGCCTCTCAGGAAGGCGCTCATCGATTCCGGTCTCGGAGAGGATCTCTCGCCGGTCACCGGCCTTGAGAGGGATCTGATACAAATCGCCTTCGCTGTGGGTCTTAGAGGAACCGACCCGGACAAAACCCCGCGGATCGAGGCCCTGATCCTCGACACACTCAAAGCGGTATCGGCGAACGGTTTCGACCGCGAGCTGATCGAAGGCACCCTGCACCAGATCGAATTTCACGGGCGGGAGATGGTCCGCGGCGCCTATCCTTACGGAATCGTTCTCATGGGACGCGCCTACCACACCTGGCTGTATGGCGGCAACCCCATTACTGACCTGAATTTTCCCCGCACCATCCTCGGAATCCGCCGGAAGTGGGAAACCGATCCGGCCCTTTTCCAGGGAATCGTACAGAACTGGTTCCTGGAAAATCCGCACCGGTTACTCTCGCTCATGGAACCAAGCACGACTTTTCAGGAGAATCGGGAAAAAGCCATCCGTGAACAAATGGTCCACCTCAAGGACTCGCTCTCCCCCGAAGCCCGGCAACTGATCCGGGAGGAAACGGCGGCCATGAAACGGTTTCAGACGGAACCTGACCCCCCCGAGGCGTCTGCAACCCTGCCCAGGCTAAGGATCGACGACATCTCCCGAGAGATCGAATCGATACCCACAGAGAGATCTGCCACGGACGGCGTTCCGGTATTGAACCATGACCTCTTCACCAACGGGATCGCCTATCTCGATCTGGCCTTCGATGTTTCGGATATCCCCGAGGAGCTGCAGCCCTACCTCCCCCTCCTCGGGAAACTCACCGTCCAGATGGGGGCGGCCGGCCTCTCCTACGAGGCGATGGCAAAACGGCTCGCCCTTCGTACCGGCGGGCTGTCGGTCAACCTGACCACCGGCCTCACCGTCGACGGCAAGCGGAGCTGGCAGAAGATGATTTTCTCCGTCAAAGCCCTCTACCGGAATGTGGAGGAGGCAATCGGGATCCTCCGGGACATCCTGACGGCAGGGGACCTGAACGATGCAGCCCGCATGCGGGATCTGATCCTCGAAAAGAAAAACAGCCTACACGCCTCGGTGATCCCTTCGGCGCATCTTTTCGCCGAGAGGGCCGCGGCAGCGGCCTTTACCCGGTCGGCCAGGCGAAACGAGCAATGGCACGGGCGGACCCAGCTTCGCTTCATCACCGGCACGGCGGACCGCTTGACCGATATCCGGGAGGATCTCCGGGCGAAACTGACCCTTCTGCGGAAGATGGTCTTCGTCAGGAATCGCCTGCATATGAATTCGACGGCCGACGAAGAGGGGTTGGGGCGTTTGGCCGGGACGACAGGCGCCCTTTTGGAAGCCCTCCCGGCCGGAAATCCACCGGTAGAATTGCCGGAACAGACCCGTCACGCGGAGCACATCGGTATCGCCGTCCCCGCCCAGGTCGCTTACGTCACCAAAGTCCTGGCCGCGCCGCCTTACGACGATCCGCTTTCTGCGGGCCTTTTCGTCCTGGCGAGGCAGCTGTCCAACGGCTATCTCTACCGGCACATCCGCGTTCAGGGCGGGGCTTACGGAGGCTCCTGCCGGTATGAACCGCTCGGCGGTCTTTTCGCCTTTCTCTCCTACCGGGACCCCCATCTGACGGAAACCTTAACCGTCTATACAGATGCTGTCGACTCTGCCATGCAGAACCCGATTGCACCGGAAGAGCTGGAAAAGGCCATTATCGGATCGATCGGCGCCCTGGACAGGCCGCTGGACCCCGCCGGCCGGGGATACACCGCCCTGATCCGGGAATTCTCCGGTCTGAACGATTCCGACCGTCTTCGTTTCCGCAACGAGGTGCTCAATGTCACACCCGGACACCTGCAGGCGACCGCCCGGCGCTATTTCCCAGCGGTCTCGGGAACGGCGGTGATCGCCGTCTGCGCGGCGGAGGACCGACTGCAGAAGGCCAACGAAACCCTGAAGGAGAAATTAACGTTGGAAAAACTGATATGAGAAGAACCCAGCAATGACGAGTGAAGATTTTTCGCGCTTCTGATACGCTTTAATCCTGCCTTTTTTCTATCTAATCCGTAGATGAGAAAAATATTTTTCGCAATGTGTATTTTTCTATTGACATAGTATGGAAAG
>Ga0209212_1000876_pt1 | contig 54821 bp, 28 predicted proteins | sample RifGroC2_FD_183996 | JGI IMG/M metagenome (GOLD analysis project Ga0209212, IMG submission 183996) | Groundwater microbial communities from Rifle, Colorado, USA - Groundwater C2 (SPAdes) (version 2) | ecosystem: Environmental > Aquatic > Deep subsurface > Groundwater | place: Rifle, Colorado...
GAGCCTTTTTGAAAAAGAAAACTTTGATTTTTAAAACACGATAATTTTATCAGAAGAATACCGGCATGTCAAGGAGTTTAAATTAATTTTACCAATTATTTTTTTGCCTGTTTTTAGAACAAAGTTTACATTTTTATTCAGTGTAACGGTGATTTTGAAAAGGTTAAAATTGTTTATCGCGATATATTCAGGGGTGTTAAGATTTTTAGTAAGTTTTCATTATTTAAAGAATAAAAATTCATTTGAGAAAAGGAAGATGAAAAAGAAAAGTTTTAATAAAACCTGTTTTTTATAACGGCAGGGGCGCCCTTGTAAGGACGCCCCTGTGTGTATCGCTGTTATCTTATATTTATATTTTATTGTTGATTTACCTTAACAGCTAGTCTGCAAACCGGGGATCAAATTACCTTAAAAACGCGCTTATAAAATTTGCCCACGAGGTTTTTCCGAGCATTATGGTTTTATAGTTCGAAGCTACCGAATTTTTGGGAAGATAGATGGCCAGGCCGGTCGAATTTTTAACGCCGCCGGGGCCGGTTATCGAATTAGCTAAAACCAGTTTCGAGGGGACCGATACTAAAACGGCCATCAGTTCGCTTGCCGCTTTGTTTATTGCGTCGTCTTTTACGTTGGCGTTAACCAGCTGGCAGAAGTGGCCGAGATCGCAGTTGTCGTCGTAAGCGTAAACCTGAACAAGGCTTGCCGCTTTTTTGAGGCCGGCTTTAACTTTAGCGTCGCCGAGTTTAGCGGTCATAGCGTTAGCGAAAGCTTCGAGTTTTGCGCATACCGCGTCGAATTTAGAGCAATCTACGGCCGACTGCGTGGTGTTTTCGCTCGCGTTGCTCGAATAACCTTTTTTATAAGCCTGGACCGTTAAAATTGCGAGTTCCGAGCCCGTCATTCCAGGGTTTTTAACGAGGGGGCCGAGAATGAGATCGTACGGCCAGCCGTTGCCGGGTTCGGTTTCTTCGGAAGCGGCGATATAGTTAACGTAATCTCTTACTTCATAGCCGACTTCCATCATCTGCATGAGGCATGCGTCCATGCCGAGAACGTCGGTGTTTTTGCCAAGTACGGCTTTGATCTGTTTCATGGCTTCGCCGAGCTGAGGGGTAGATATGTGGTTGCCGGACTGATCGTCGTAGGATATGCCTTTGAAAACATGTTTAGCTTTGCTTTTTTTCCAGCCTGCGCCGTGGTTCCAGATGTCGACTAAATATTTTTCGGCGGGATATTTTTCGCTGGCCCATTTTACGAATTTGACGAGTTCTTTGTAATCGCCCATGTCGATCTCGCCGGCTTCTTCGATTATCTGAATAGCGCCTTTATTTACTATTAACTTGCGCGCGGGTTTTTTGAAACGGTCCTGTAATACGACGATATTTACGTCGGGAGTCGAGCCTATCTTTTTCATTTCGACAAGGTCTTTTTCTCCGAACGGGTCGAGGTCGTTATCGCCGTTCAAAAATACCATGAACGTCCATTTGGCTTTTGCCTTCGTATCTTCTGCATCCTGCGCTAAAGCCGAACCGAACGTCAATACTAAAACCGCCAGAATTGAAATGAGAACTAAACCTTTTTTTACCATACCTGTCTCACACTCTCTTTCTTCATACTTGAATTTTTCAGGTTTTATATTTAAAGTTTTAAACAGTTTAAATTTTAAATTTTATTTTAAAAAATAAAAAACAGCCCTATACGGAGCCTTTGAATTTTTTTAATTTTCAAACGATTCCTTAGGGCTGATTCGTATATTAATTATATAAATTATTTTTGATTTTGTCAATCAATTTGTCAATTTTTATTATTTTAGTTTTTAATATTACTTTTGTGAACGGTTCACGATCCGAGACATTAATTTTCAGGCGTCGCTGAAGGCGCAGGGGCTGCTGCGTTTTTGCGCGCGGCGTAGATTTCTATGAAATCGGCCCAGGCGGTTTTTCCAAAATTGATCAGAGTTCGGTATTCGGGATCGAAACTTTCGCGCGGCAGATAAATAGCCATTCCGAAAGCGTTCTTCATCGACTCGCCGGTGGTGCCGTTGGCGGTTATCAGTTTCGAGGGGGAAGATACCATCAGCTGTATCAGCTGTTCGGCTTTATTTTTTATCTCGTCGTCCTTCGAATGGTTTATCAAAAGCTGGCAGAAGTGAACAAGGTCGGAGTGATCGCCCTCGTCGAATTTCTGGACCTCTTCCGAAACTTTTTTAACGGATTCTAAAACATCGTCCCGGCCTATTTTTGATTTCAGCGTCTGCGAGAGTTCGTCTAATTTTGAGTAGAAGGTGCCGAGCTTCGAACATTCGACCGCCGAGCATGTGGTCGCTTCCGATTTTATAGGTATATACATTTCTTTATGAGCCTCGACCATGGCGGCGGCGTATTGTTTAGGCGTGACGCGCGGGTTTTTGGCCGGTATTTCGGCGAATTTGTCGTAAGGCCAGCCCGTGCCGGGCTCTATTTCTTCGGCGGCCACTATATAATCGACGCCGTCTTTTAATTCGTAAGCCACTTCGGCCATCTGCATGAGGCAGGCGTCCATGCCCAGTATATCGACGTTATGGCCGAATATCGATTTAATCATTTTCATCGATTCGCCGAGCTGCAGAGTGGTTATATGGTTTCCGGTGTTGTCGTCATACGAGATGCCCTTGGTGGAGACCCGGCCCTGTTTTTTCCAGCCCATGCCGTGGTTCCAGATGTCTATCAGATAGTGGTCGGCCGGGTAATTTTCATGTGTCCATTTGGCGAACCTGACGAGTTCTTTATAATCGCCCATGTCGAGTTTCAGGCCTTTTTCGATCACTTCGACTTTGCCTTTTCTTATTACGACTTTTTCGCCGGGCTTTGAAAGGTAGCCGCGCAGGATGACTATGTTGAAATCTTCGGTGGAGCCTATCGTTTTAAGCTGGTTGATCGTGCGCGGGCCGTACGGGTAAAGATCGTTGACGCCGTTGAGGAATATCATGAACGTCCATTTCGCCTGCTTTTTAGCGGCTCCGGCGGGCTGGTCCTGCGCCCGGGAAAGAGCGGGCGACAGCAAAAAAACGGATGAGATCAGGATAACGAAAACTGTCTTGAAAATTGAATATTTTCTTTTGAACATCGTGCGTTTCCATCCTTTATCTTTATCTTTAAATATAAATCATAAAAAAAATTAAAATTTCATATCAATTTTACATGCTAAATCATATTATGTCAAGGGCGGATAAAGAAAAAAAGAGGCCGCCTGAAAGACGACCCCTTTTTATTTATGTCGAAGGCGAGACTTGAACTCGCACGAGCACTAAGGCCACTAGAACCTGAATCTAGCGCGTCTGCCAATTCCGCCACTCCGACATTCAAATATATTATACCACAAAATTTTTCTGTTGTAAAGAAGTATTATTAAAAAACGAAAAAACGTCAAAAATGTTTGATGAGCACTTTGAATGCCCCCGGCGCCGAAGCATATTCGAAGGCCTTTATTATATCTTGAAAATCGAATATTTTGGCGATCAGGTATTCAGGCAAAAAAGAGCCCTGTGCTAGAGTTCTGAGAGCCGGGCCGAAAGGGCCGCATCTGGAGCCGATGACGCGGTATTCGTTTATCACTATGCGGTTCAGGTCTATCTTTTTGGGTTCGGCCACCGTTGTTTTGAGAACGAGCGTTCCGCGGGGAAGAAGATGATCCATGGCCGTTTCAATGCCTGTTTCGCTTCCGGTGCAGTCTACGCAGACCGCCGCCTTTTCGTCCGGTTTGAGCTCGCTGAGCCGCCTTGCGTTAAGGCCGCCGGCGCGGGCAAAATCGACTTTTTCCGCGCCCCGGCTGAAAACGGTGTAATCGCAGCCGTATAATTTAAAAACCTGCGATATGAGGTGGCCGAGTTTTCCGGCGCCGAATATAAAAACCTTTTCGGAAGGCTTTATCGCGGCGCTTTCGAAAATTTCATAAGCGGCGGCAAGCGGCTCGGTGAATACGGCGTTTTTCAACTCGACGCCTTCAGGGATGATATGCAGGTTTTTTTCGGGCAGCGCTATATAATCGGCGAAAACGCCCTGATAGTTATAAATTCCGACAACGCCCCGCCCGAAGCAGTGCTTCGGCTCGTTGAGGCGGCACATTTGGCATTTTCCGCAGGCGCAGTTTATTTCGCCGACCACTTTTTTTCCGCAAAGCCCGTCCGTCCCGATGACGACTTCTCCCGCGAATTCATGGCCGAGAACCCCTTTGAATCCCATATACCCTTTTATGATCTCCAGGTCGGTATTGCAAATCGATGAATATAAAATCTTGACAAGTGCCTGGCCTTCTTCAGGAGACGGTTTTTCGATTTCGGATATTTTCAGGCAGCCGTCGTAAACTAAAGCTTTCATGCTCAGCCCCCTTTTAAATGCGTATTATTATTTTACTACCAGGACGTTAAACTGTCAAACAAATTTTTATCGAGCTGAAATCTCTTTTTTTATACAAATTCGCTCAAAAATTAATTAAAATGGCCGTTTCCGCCAAAAAATAAAAAAGTATAAATATATCTTGCAAATATATTTAAACTTGATTATAATATCTTCATAAAAAATATGAAACCATCTCTTTCTGTAAAGAAGGTGTTGTAATGAATGTGTTAGTAATAGGGCGCGGCGGGCGCGAACACGCACTCGTGTGCAAGATCAAGCAATCGCCGCTGGTTAAGAAGGTATACTGCGCCACGGGCAACAGCGGAATCGAACAGCTGGCGGAACGGGTCAACATCCCGGCCGAACATGTCGATAAGCTCGTCGAATTCGCTAAAAAGCACAATATCGGCCTTACCGTCGTCGGCCCAGAAGTGGCCCTGGCACAAGGTATTGTCGATAAGTTCGAAAAGGAAGGCCTGAAAATATTCGGTCCGTCCAAGGCATCCGTACAGCTCGAAAACTCCAAGGCTTTCGCCAAGCAGCTGATGAGCAAATACAAAATCCCGACTGCCAAGTTCGGCGTTTTTTCCAACGAACAGGAGGCTTTCGACTACATCGACCAGAACAGTCCGCCGTTCGCCATAAAAGCCGACGGCATGGATTCCGGCAAGGGCCTTATAATCGCGCGCGACGAAATAACGGCGCGCCTTGCGGTTCAGGTTATTATGAAAGATAAAACATTCGGCGAGGCCGGAAATTGCGTCATCATAGAAGAAGCGGTATCGGGCACCGAAACGGGCATCTTCGCGTTCACCGACGGCCATAAAATACTGAGCGCCACCTCCACTCGCGTTTACAAAAGAGTTTACGACGGCGACCGCGGTCCGTTTACGGGCGGCATGGGCGCTTATTCGCCCGACCCGCACATCACCGAAGCCGAAATGAGCAACATAACCGAAAAAATACTGCAGCCTACGATAGACGCCATGAAAAAAGAGAAATACATGCTCAAGGGCGTTTTATATATGGACCTCATACTCACCGATAAAGGCCCGAAAGTAGTCGAGTTCCTCGTCCGGTTCAACGACCCGGCTACGCAGGTTATACTTCCGCGCCTCAAGACCGATCTCGTCGAAATAATGCTCGCGATATGCGAGGGAAAGGCGGATAAGCTCAAAATAGAATGGGACTCGCGCGCTACGGTCGAGGTCGTCCTGGTTTCGGGCGGTTATCCGATGAAATACAATACCGGAATGCTCATCAGCGGCGCCTGCAACGTTTGCGAGGCCGAAGACCTTATGCTGTTCCACGCCGGAACCGGACGCGACCATACCGATAAAATGATAACCGCCGGCGGCCGCGCGCTCGACATAGTCGCCATCGCGCCGAGCATAAACGAAGCTAGAAAAAAAGCATACAACGAAGTCGAAAAAATTTATTTCAAAGACATTCACTTTAGAAAAGATATTGCCTCAGACGTCTTAGAACCAGAAAAAGCGAGGTGCAAATAATGAGTCCGGGCTCGATTAAAATGAAATTCTGCGAATCTTTAGACCGCTTCGTCGAGATTCGTCAGTTCAGCGAAGAAGAAGTAGATAGAATATTTAAAAACGTTAAAATAACCGACAAAAAATCATATAAAAGGCTTGTTATCAACACTACGATTGTCAACTATCTCGAAGAGATAGCGCAGCTCGTGTTTGGCAACAACAATTACTCGCTGTTCGGCGAAATAGCCGAGCAGGAACTTTATAACCTGTGCATCAAGGTCAACCCGTCTCTCGACATCAAAAAAGTCACGATCACGGTCGACGACGACGCCAAAGGGTCCGCCGACGGCCAGATACAGCTCCTCAACAAATCCGACGACTCCTCGGACGGCAGCTGGGATATATCCGAGCGCCTCATCAACATGGAAAAATATATACACAGAAGAATAGTTGGCCAGAACTTCGCGGTATCGCTTGTTTCGCAGGCTATCAGAAAAGCGCATGTCGGCCTTCGCAATCCCAACAGGCCGATCGGCTCGTTCATTTTCGCCGGCCAGACGGGCGTCGGAAAGACCGAACTCGCCAAAGCCCTCGCTGAATTTCTGTTCGGCAACGAAAACGAACTCATAAGGATCGACTGCTCCGAATATTCGATGAGCCATGAATACGCGAAACTGATAGGCGCGCCCCCCGGCTACATAGGCCACAAGGAAGGCGGCTTTCTGACCGAGGCCGTCAAGGCCAAACCTAAATCGGTGGTTCTGTTCGACGAACTTGAAAAAGCGCATAAAAAAGTCCATAACCTGCTGCTGCAGATCATGGACGACGGCATACTCACCGATAACAAGGGCGTAAAAGTTCTTTTCAAAGACTGCGTCGTGATCATGACATCCAACGTCGGTGTTGAAGAGTTTAAAAACATAGAAGTGGCGATCGGTTTCGACCATAAAACGAAGGACCTCAGCCACAACTCCAAAGAGCGCGAAACCAGAAAAGCCCTCGAAAAAGAATTCGCGCCAGAGTTTTTGAACAGGGTCGACGAAATAGTCACCTTCACCTCGCTCACCAAGGAAGACAGCCTTACGATAGTCGATATCATGCTCAACGAAGTCGTCGAAAGGCTCCGCAAGAACCTTAAAATGGAGATCGAATTTCCTCAGAAGGTGCGCGAGTTCCTGGTCGAAAAAGGCTTCAACCAGAAATACGGCGCCCGCCCGCTCAAGCGCGCGATAAAAACTTACGTCGAAAACCCTCTGGCCGAGCTGATAATCCAGAAAAAATTCAAGACGCGCGATCAGATCACTTCAAAACTAGGCTTTCTTACGCTGAAAGAGATCAAAGAACGCGAAAAATCTCTTCTGGTTGAAGCAGCGAAAGATAAAGATAAAGACGAACCGCGCGGAAAAGAAAAGGTCATGGAAACGATGAGAGCCGACGCGAAAGATAATGACAAAGACAAAGGCAAAGCTCCGAAAAAACCGGAAAAAGAAAAAGTCATTAAATTCGTTCTGAAAACCGCTAAAAAAGAGGTAAAAGACAATGACGGCGGCAAAGCGGACAGTGAAACCGCTCCCGACGACGAAGAAAAATAAAAGCCTGACCTTGTTTATTTTTTCGTTTTAATGAAGAAATAAATAAGGTTTTCCAGGAATAAGTAAAATGATATCGCTGAAATCGAGTAAAAAAATATGTCCATGCCGAAAGGTATCGGAAAAAAAAATCAAAAATTTAGCGCGGTGACAAAAATCACCGCGCGCCGCTCGATTCGCGGCGGTCAAAAATAACGCAGGCCCGGGCGCGGCGTTTATGGACACAATTTTAAGGTAGGTGCTGTTTTGGAAGATAATTTAACTAAAATTCGCGACTTAATAGCTAAATTTAAGGATAAATCATGGTACGCCAGAAAAAAAAGCGCGGAAGAGGTTGTCAACGTGGGAGTTTCGGCCTTCAACCCGCTCATGGAGTCCGCCCGTTCCGATAACGACGACATAAGGTTCTGGTCGTACTTCTGCCTGGCCAGAATAGACGTAGAGCACGGGATCACCTTTCTTTTACAGCAGCTTCAATCGACTGAAAAGCATAATAAAAATTTCGCCGCGCTCGTTCTCGGCGAATCGCACGACAAACGCGTCGTGCCGGAACTCATTTCCACGCTGAACGACGATTCGTGGGCGGTATGCGCCGCCGCGGCGAAAAGCCTCGTGCACATGGGCGAAAACGTTATACCCGAGCTTATGGAACCGCTCAAGACGGCCAACTACAACGTGGCCTTCTGGATCACTAAAGTTTTTTCGCGCCTCGGGCAGAAGGGCCTTCAGGTGCTCGTGCAGTTCCTCAGGCTTAAAAACAAAAACGTGAGGGTGCTCGTCACCGAAGCGCTCGCCGAATCGAAGGACCTCAGCGTCGTTCCCTATCTTCTCGAATGCCTCAAAGACGAGACCTACTCGGTCCAGAACCACGCGGCGGAAGCCATCGCGAGCCTCGGCGAAGGCGTCGTCGAGCCGCTTATATCGCTCATAAAAGACGAACACGAAATGCATGACTGGATGCTCAAAATATTTCAGAAACTAGGCAATAAAAGGATCCGTCCCTTGATCGACCTTTTAAAACATCCCGACCGTGATGTGCGCATGCGCGCCGCCGAGCTTCTGGGCAACACCCAGAGCGATACCGCGGTTAAACCTTTAATAGACACTCTTTCAGATAAAGTATGGCTCGTGCGCAAAAGCGCCGCAGCAGGCCTGGCCGAAATAGGCGAAGCCGCCATCGACCACCTTATAAGGGCGCTTAAGACCGAGGACGAGAACGTCAGATACTGGGTAACGACCATTCTCGGTAAAATAGGCGACAAGACCATCGATCCTCTCGTGAAAATACTGCAGACCGGCAACAAAGATATGAAGGCCCTCGCGGCTCAGGCTCTCGGCGAAACTCGCGACCATCGCGCCGTTCGACCTTTGATAGAATCCCTCAAAGACGAATCGTGGGTCGTCAGAAATTCGTCGGCCAGCTCGCTCAAGCAGCTCGGCCCGATCTCCGTGCTTCCGCTTATCAAGGTTCTTATGAGCCAGAACGAAGACCTTCGTTTCTGGTCGCAGAAGATCATAGCCGATATCGGCCCGCACGAGGTCGACCAGTTCATCGATATCCTTCAGAACAATGACAACAGTGAAATGCGCTACTTTGCGGCGTTCGGCCTTTCGATCATCAAATCGAAAAAAGCCATCGAGCCCCTTATTTCGGCGCTGCTCAACGATAACGACGAATGGGTCAAAAAATACGCGGCCACGGCGCTCGGCGCGATCGGCGACAAGCGCGTCATGAAGCCGCTCATCGCCGTTTTAGATTCCGACAACGAAGAGCTGTGCATCTGGATAGCCAAGGTTCTTGGCAAGATGGGCAACGAAGTCATCGACAGCCTCATGCAGGCTCTCAACTCACAGGATGAAAAGGTACGCTTCTACGCGATGGTCGCCCTCGCCGAAACCGGTGAAAAACAGTCGGTAGAGGCGCTCGTCAATTTCCTCGGCGGAAGCGGCTCGATGGCCTCGCACGCCATCAGGGCGCTCACCAACGCCGGCGAAGCCGCGATCAACCCTCTGATCAACCTTTTCACGCTCGAAAGTTACGATGCCAAGAACAACGCGGTGCTCGTGCTTTCGAAGTTCGGTGAATTTTATGACAAGATCAACGAAATTCACGAAAAGACCGAGCATAAAGATATCAAACACTGGCTCAGCAAGGTCCTTCACGATATGAAAAAGCCCAAACTGAGGTTGAAAAAATAAACGGATCGAACGGGAGCGTCCCGTTTCGCGGGCGTCCCCGCTTAAAGCATAAAGTAAAACTTAATATTATTATAACGGGCAGGCCGGGCGGCCTGCCCCTGATTTAATAAAGGAGCGCTTAAAATGGCCGATAAACATTATTTCAGCGCTATAGTCGACCGCAAAGAAGACGATCTGGTAGTGCTCGAGATGCAGTTCGGGCACGAAGTTATAATCCCCGACATATACTGTCCTCAGGGCATAGGCGACGGCTCGGTCCTGAAAATATCGATAGAATACGACCGCGAGGGAACGCTCAAACGCAGGAAAGAAGTCGAAGACATGCTTAAAAAGTAAAAATTATTTAGAGAATAGAGAATAGAGAATAGAGAACAGTTAAGGAATTTTGATATTAAAATCAACTGAATGAGTTGAGAGTTGAGAACGGAGAGTGGAGAACTAAGGAATTTTGATGAAATTAAAAAGAATTTATTAAATTTTTTCAAATAGTCAAAAATCCTCAACTCTCCACTATGCACTCTCCACTCTCCACTAAAAAAATGGAGGGATTTATGAACGGTATGAACGGAAGGTTTTTAAAGATCTTAGCTTCGGCCATGTTGATAGTCGTTTTCTCTTTTTCACAGGCGTTTTGCGCCGATTTTGACTTTTCGAAATTAATTTTCAGAGATTCTCCCTTCGTTTTAAAACTTAACCTGGGATCGATGCTTTCGATGCAGAAGTCGCTCGAAGCTAATATCCCTTCGCTGAAAAAAGCGCAGGAAGAAATTCAGGCCGAAATTGAAAAGCGCACCGGCATGGTAATTACGCGCGACGTGAAATATCTGATTGCCAGCGTCGGTCCGGAAATAAACGTATCCGGTAAAAAACCCAACAACATTTTGATAGTGCTGACCGGTTCGTTCAACGCGGAAAAAATAACCGCCGAGATAAGCAAAGAAAAAAAGATTTCCTTGAAGATAGAAAAAAAAGACGGCATATATCGCATACTGACCGATAAAAATTTTCAGGGCGCTTTCTTAAACGAGAACGTCTTCGTTTTCGGTTCCGACGATGCGGTCGAAAGCGTGGTTGACGGCAAATTCAAAAGCGCAGACCTCGCGGGCGAGACCAAAAAGATATTCGACGAGTCAAATTTTTTCATGAGTTTTAACACGGCCGGCAAATTAAAGGAAGACATGCTTAAAAACATGGGCGCGGGAACTCCCCCGATCGCTTCCATATTATTGAAATCGCTTCGCGGCCTGCTTTTTTTCGATAAGCATCCGTCGCTGGTGCTCAAGGCCGAATTCAGCGAAAAGACCGCTGCCGACGATTTTAAAAAACTGATCGACAGTTTTAAAAATATGGCCGGGATCATGATGTCGGCTAAAGAAAAGGAAGAGGACGAAAAGATATCCAGGGCAAGCGCTTTAGAACTTTTAAATCCGGAGCTGCTCGGCATGAAGGCCGCGATCGGCGCCGGCAAAACTCTGCTCGGCGCGATCGATGCCACTACGGACGGAAGTTCCGCCGAACTCAAGATAACGGTTCCCGAAGAATTCCAGGCGTTGCTGAAACCGGGCCACCTGCCCGTTATAGCCGGTGTCACGGGAATCCTTGCCGCGATAGCTATACCGAATTTTGCCAAAGCCAGAAACGAGGCGCAGCTGAGGGCCTGTAAAGCCAATATGATGACCATCGAAGGCGCCTGCGAACTTTATCAGATGGAAAACGGAACGCCGGCCATGATCACCGTAAATGAACTCGTCGAAAAAGGCTATATGAAAAATAAACCCGTATGCCGGGCTAAAAAAGACGAACCGGTCGAATATAAAATAACGATCGGCGAGAACTTCGACGTCGAATGTCCGATACACGGCAAATTGTCCGGATTTTCTAAATAACAGCACGGAAGGAGAAATTTTATGAAAAAATACAGTTTTATTTCAGCTCTGGCGATCGCGCTTGTTTTCGTTTCGACGGCCTTCGCCGCCGATTATTCGGGTCTTATAGCAAAAGACCCCGTGGCGTTAGTAAAATTGAATCTTGGCTCCTTCCTAAGCGGTCCCGTGATGACGGCCGTTTATAAAGGCGAAATAAAAAGATCGCTCGATACGGTTTTCAATGAATTCGAAAAGAAAACCGGCTTGTCGTTCACCCGCGATATCACCGATATAGGTTTTTTCGCTGAATCCGGTATCGATTTCAACGCGCCGGGTCCTAACGGCATCTGCTTTTTCATATCAGGCAAATTCGACCGGGAAAAACTTATCAATGAGATAGAAAAAGGAAAAATGCCTCCCGGTGTTTCCTTTCAGAAGTCGGGCGACGTTAAGACCATTAAATTCGAAAAAATGAATATGTCGGGCGCTTTTATCGATGAAAATTTCTTCGTTTTGGCCACAAGCGACGTCATGGAAAAAATAGCGTCTAAAAAATTCGAAGCGGCCGCCCTGAGCGGCGTTATTAAAGATAAATTCGAAACTTCGTGCATATTCATGCACGTTAAATTCAACGAAGCGCTTAAAAAATTGGTTATGACCAAAGAAACTCTGGCGAAACTTCCGCCTGATTTAAGAGAGGCTTCAGCGGCTTTAAGCGAAGTCACCGTATCCGGAAAATCACTCGATTTCAGCCTTGCCTTCAAGTTCAGCGGCGCGAAACAGGCCGGCGACTTCAAAAAAAGTCTGGATGCCCTTAAAAGTATGGCCGAACTGAATCTGGCTGCCAAAACACGCGAAGCCGAAGAAAAAATTAAAAACAGCGCAACTGTTTTCGAGATGATATCTTCCGACGCGGCCAATATGAAGACCGGCCTTGCTTTGCTCACGGAGGTCATGAGCCTGATAAAACTCGAGGGAAACGGCGATTCAGTGATTATTAATTTGAATTTTCCCGCCGGCTATGCCGAGGCTTTCTCGCCCGAGGCCATGCCGTTCATGGTGGCTGCTGTCGGAATTATCGCCGCGGTGGCGATTCCTAACTTCAAAAAAGCCAGGGATAAAGCCCGCCAGAAAGCTCGTGAAAAATCAGGCGAAAAGAATTTCGAATATAACGACTGATCCGGCGCGCGGCGCCGTAAAAGATAAACCGCGGCCGGAGTTCCGGCCTGAAATACTATAATGAAAGCATGGTATAATGAGCGATATTAAAAATAACATCAATAAAAAATCTAAAAAGATCAGCGGCACTCTGCTTGATAATTATATCAGAAGGCTCGCCGAAACTAAAAAAGAAAAACTCGACAAACTCATCAAGATGATGTCGAAATTCGACGAGCGCATCGTTTTGCCAAAGCTGTGCTCGTTTCTGGAGCATAACACCACGCTCGATGGCTACCGTAACGCTCATGACGCAATAGTCAGCTACGGCGCGAAAGCGGTGCCTTATCTTGAAAAAATATACCAGAAACCGGCGATGAAATTCGAATCGCTCGAATGCGTCGTGTTCGCGCTATACGCCGTCGGCGCCAGGGCCTCTTCCGGCGAAAAGCTAGCCTCGCTCTATAAAACCTTCAGGGACGACGAGCGGTACAACCTGCAGATCATAATCGACATGTTCGAGCTCGACCTTATGAGCGAGGCGGTCGTAGCGAGCCTTGAATTTATATCCAAAAGCGACGAAAACAAGATAGAATTCGTATCGATGATGCTCGAATTTTTCGAAGGGCATCTGGAGGTCGAAGCCTGGCTCAGAAAACAGACCGACGCGAATTCCCGCAAATTGATAAACCTTCTCGACGACTACTCCGAATCTTTCGAGAACATGAGCGTGACGCGCGATAATATCGAGTTTTTCAAATTCGAGGAATTCATAACTCCCGATAAAACCGACGCGATAGAGCAGATGGTTTACTGCTATGAAATGGCGAACCTCGTCGCGAATTACATTACCACTTACAAGGAAGAAAACGATATAAATTTCATGCCTTATAATAACATAAAGGGTTTCGTTTTTATGCTGATGAATAACGTCGTCGGTCTGATCAGGACCCTTTCCGGCCCGACGCTTCCGGTCCTGTGCGACCTCGACGCCGATTCCGCTCAGTTGTTCGTGAAAGATACCCAGAAAATGCAGTATGAAAAACTTTACGCCTTTTTCTGGAGCGACATGAAATTGATCTACGGCGACGTCGTGAAACCCGTTAACATCGATTACTTCGCATGGCGCACGCTGTGTCTGACATACTCCACGCTGCTGGATTTTGTTCAGAGCACCCAGGACTTTCCCGTCGACAAAGAAGAAGACGACGAAAGGTTCGTTAATTTCGTGTTCGGAGTTTCCGAGGAGATCGCGGGCAATATCGAAGAGTATATAGCGTGCGACGGCTCGGGAGAAAGCGTTTTCGCCATTGACGCCGCCACGCTCAACTACTTCAACGAACTTATGAAAGCGCGCTAAATCATACGGTGAAAATTGAATAAGAGGACGGATTTATAAGGCAAGTGTTATGATTCCATCGAAAACCTTTACGGGCGAGCATTCTAAAAAAACGCGGCCGCCCGTTTTTATTTCGGCGGCGCACCGCCCGCCGGGCAGGTTCACTTTTACTTTAGTTCCGCATAATTTATGGGAATGGGCCGTGAAGGCCGACGCTGACGCCCCGGTTCCGCAGGCAAGCGTTTCTCCCGCGCCGCGCTCCCAGACGGCGACTTCGATCTCCGAAGCGGATCTTACCGTTACGAATTCGACGTTGGTCTTGCCGGGGAACAGTTCGTGGTTTTCAATAACCGGCCCCAGGCGCCTGAATTCAGCCGCGCTCAGAGGCTCGTCTAAAAATATCACGCAGTGAGGATTTCCCATCGAAACGGAATTGATTTTGAACTTACGCCCGGCGACCTTGATTTCTTTAGAGAAGCCGCCGGCCGCTTTTCCCATGTCGAGGATCACTTTCGGCCCGCCGTGAGGACCCGTTGTGATCTGCGCGCCCCGGGCGCCCGAAAGCGTTTCAACCTTTACTTTATGACCGCTTCCGCCGGGATCCTGCGCGAAGCCGCATACGAAAAGGGCGAAGCACGCCAGGCCGTTGCCGCACATTTTAGCCTCGCTTCCGTCGCTGTTTATGATGCGCATCTTATGATCGTATTTTTCGCGGGACGGGGAAAGCACGCCTACGACGCCGTCGGCGCCGATGCCGAAATGCCTGTCGCAAAGGCTTCTGACCGTATCGGGGGAAAAAGTCTCGTCGAATTTTCGCGCGAACTCGCAATTTTCGCCCTCGTAAGGCCGGAAATCGACGACTATGAAGTCGTTGCCGAGATGGTGCATTTTCGAGAATTTAAAATTCATTTTTATAATACCTTGATCACGATGAGCGTCATGTCGTCGAACTGCTTTTCGGCGCCCTTGAAATTGGTTATTTCGCGCATGATGTGCTCGATGATGTCTTCCGCCGAATTGAGGTGCGTGCCTTGCTTCAGGGCCCGAAGAAAATTCGTCTCTCCCCATATTTCTTTTTTATGGTTGACGACGTCGAAAATTCCGTCGGTATAAAGCGCTATGACATCTCCTGAATTGAGTTTGAACGAAACCGCGTTATAATCGGCGTCGGCCGATACGCCCAGCAGAAGTCCGGGCGCCTCGACGGGTTCGATGGTGTCGTCGGCTTTCGAATAGTGCGCGGGATAGCAATTTCCGGCGTTAGAAAATATCATCTTGCGTTCTTCCGCGTCGTAAACGCAGTATAAAAAAGTGATGAACGAGTCGGATTCAAGGTCTTTTATGACGTTTTTATTTATTTCGTTGACTACGTCGGCGGGATATATCTTTTCGGTCGACAGGTGCCTGAAAAGCGTTCTGAGTATCATCATCTGAAGCGACGCCGGTATTCCCTTGCCGGCCACGTCGCCAACGCAGATGCCGTAATAGCGGTCGGATACTTTGGCGAAATCATAGTAATCGCCGCCCATTTCGAGCGCCGAAAAGTTCATTACCGCTATCTCGAGCCCCGGGATCTCGACGGCCGATTTAGGCAGGAGCCGCGACTGAATCCTGTGGGCGATTTCGAGTTCCTTGGATATGCGCTCTTTTTCGAGCAGGTTTTCGGAAAGTTTGAAGTTCTCGATGGTCATCGAAAGCTGCCCGGCGATGAATTCGAGTTTTTTCATGTCGTCGTGGTCGAAGGCGCTTCCGGAAAGTTTGTCGGTGATATTGATAATGGCCACCACTTCGTTTTTTACGTTTATCGGCACGGCTATGAACGATTCGGTTTTATAGCCGCGGTTTTTCTGAAGCGTGAACTCGTTTTTATAAAGCGGCAGATCCGAGTCGAAATCGGGCGACGGATATAAAAGCGGCCGGCCTTCCTTTAAAATATAGTTCGTCACGAAACCGCGCTTTTTCACGAGGAGGTCTTCCACCTCGCGCCCCGATTTGCCTATGCGGCCTTTAACGAGGATATCGCCCCTGGAGTTGTCTATCCACAGCACCGAGGCGCGCTTGCATTCCATGGTGCGCTCTATCACTTCAATTATCATTTTAAGCAGGTCTGAGATCGAAAAAGTGGTTTTGAGGATCTTGCCCATCGAATAAAGCGTGCCCAGCTCGGTTTTACGTGCCTCGAGCTCCGATTTTATAGCGGCGAGCTCGCGGTCGAGGTCGGCGAGAGTTTTTTTCAACTTGTTTTTTTCTGAATTGATCGTTTTGACCATGTCGGCGCGGTCATTCGAAAGGAAAAAATCAAAATCCTGCTTATTCTCCGCTATGAAATTCTGAATGTGAAGGCATATTCCGCGTATCTTTTCGAGGTCTTCGACCGTGAAGTCCGTTTTATCGCTTTTATCGGTGACGTTGACTATAGCGGTAAGTTTTCCGGCGATAATGACCGGCACGTTCAGAAATGAGTTCGTCTTATACTTCATTTTCTTTTTGATCGATCTGAAACGGTTGTCTATTTCGATATTTTCGATGATCTGCGGCGCCTTCGCCTCTATAACATTGAGCGTGACGTGGCCCCTGTTGTATATTCTCCTGTTTTTATTGTTCTGCACGAGGATATCGCCGTTTTTTTCGTCCAGAAAAAGTATCGAGCATTTGTCGCATTTGATGACGCTGATTATCGAGTCGACGACCATGTAGAAAAACTTTTCGAGCACGAAGCGTGAGTCGGCGAGTTTTCTAAGATTGAACAGATGAGAGATCGAATCGAGTTTTTTTTCGAGTATCTGCGAACTGTTTTCGATCACGTAACTGTCTAAAAAGCGCTCTATGAATTGATTACATTTTTCAAGTACGGCGGCGACCTCGTGCTCGTTCACCGGAAGCAGGAAGTAATGAAAAGCGCCATGGCCGAGCGAATTGATCGCGGCCTGCCGGTTCGTCACGCTCGCGGCCGTTATTATTATTAAATCGGAATTGAGCGAGGTCAGAATTTTAAGCGAGATAGCCGAATCGAAGTCGTCGTAAATATTTTCGAGGTCGAGTATGACGATGTCCGAATCGCTGACGACGGCGGAATATCTGTCGATATTGGCGAAAAAATCGGCAGTTAAAAAAGGCACGGGCATAAATTCAGAAGAATCGCTCAATATCTTCATTATGTTTCTTGAAAACTCGTTGTTCTGGCTTAGAACGACGATTTTTAAAACATGAATCACGGTTTCCTCCGTTCGTTAAATGGAATTTCATTATACCGGAAAAAAAATAAGTTGTCAAAATTTATTTGTTAATTTTATTTTTTCTTTGAATTTTTGATAACAATATGCTAGAATATGTTTCGTGCTTCGTTGATTAAATAATAATTCAACGATTTATACTATATGTCCAGATATGAGATATTTTATTAAAATATATAAGAGGTGTACCTGCTATGAGTATTAAAAAATTGAACGGTAAATCGAATTTCGTTAAGATTTTTACTTTAATTTTAATCGCGTTATCGGCGCTCTCGCTGGCTGTCGGCTGCGGAGGCGGGAGCGGCAGCTCGTCGTCTTCCACAGCCGAAGATATCGGGCCGATTGTCAGCATCATAGAGGGCTATGTTTATGCTCCGTCGTCGGGCGCCACTGCGCCGCAAAATCAGGCTCCGGAAGTTTCAATTCAGCCGTCTACGGCCGAAAATATTCTATTGCCGCAGGTGAAGGCGCCGGCGGCCTCGAGTTCAGAAATATCCGCGGCCGCTAAGGCCTCCGGCGCCTCCCCGGCCGTCAGCCGCGCCACGATAATTCCCACCAGCGGCTACGTTCCGCTGGTCGGCGCCACCGTCCAGCTTGGCGGCACCAATAAAGCCACGGTTACCAATCCGATAGGCTATTACAGGTTCGAGATAGGCCAGAAGGAAATAACCGCCTTCGGCAGCAAAAAACTCATGATCAATAAGTCGGAGGCCAACGTCAGCATAGAATTCGACGTCGAGATCGTTTCCGGCGACAGCCGCTATATCCTCACTGAAATAAATACCAAGACCGGCGAGAAGACGGTTAAAGAAACGCTTACAAACAGGGTTCAGTCGCCTTTTATATTCGTTTCGGGTAAAGCCACCGGTGCGACCGGCGTTGCGCTCGCTAACGCGCTCGTTACGGCAGTAAAGGTTTCTAACACCGCGTTCATCAAGACCGCCTATACCGATGCTTACGGCCGCTACAGTTTCAGTGAGATCAACGACGGTCTGTATACGCTCACGGTAGAAAAAGCGAACTATAAGACCACGTCCAAAAACGTCGAAGTTTCTTCGGATTACACGCTTTCTAATATCGACTTCCTGATTCCCGGAACCTTCTCGCTCACTCCGCGCATAGTCAACCCCGAATTATCGGCGGTCAAAATAGTATACGCGACCAGCGTTCCGACCGCGTACACCATAGAGTACGGACTTTCCACCACTTATCTTTACAGCTCCACGAGCAACCTTTACAACCTCACCAACGAAATAACCCTTACCAACCTGTCGCCTAAAACCGTTTACCACTATAAAATAAAGGCCATCGATCAGTACGGCAACGCCATAAATACCGACGACGCCACTTTCGAAACCCTCGATCCGAACACCAACTCGAAAGAAGCGCCCCTGGTCAATTCCAACTATACCATACGCAAGACGCACAACAGCATCACGCTGACGTTCAATACCAACATGTCTTCATACGCCCAGATCGAATACGCCGTTTCCAGCGCCGCCGTCTACACCCGTTATCCGGTCGACGGCTCAGAAATAGGTCCCCAGACAAATTTTGAAATAACGCTGCCCAATCTGGTCAACAGCACGACCTATAAATTATTTATAATCACGAAGAACATAGCGAACAGGAGCGTATTCAGACGCGAACCGCAGCAGCTGCCGATACAGGTCACAACCGATAACAGTCCCGACCTCACGCCGCCAGTAGTTTCGGGCGTCACCGTCACCGAACTCAAAGCCAAGGAAGCCACGATCAATTTCAGCGCCATCGATATACACGAAAGCATCAGAAATAATACCGACGCCAAAATTTATTACGGCCTGGCCTCTTATCCGACCCTGCAGTACGACTATTCCGTTATTCCGCCGAAGGTCAGGCTCGATTACTACCAGAAAATATCTGAAACGCTTACGTTCAATTTCGACTCTGATAAGGTTATCAGGCTTACCGGCCTCGAGCCTTCCAAAAAATATTACTTCAGGCCCTCTTCTAACGATCCTTCCGGCAATATAGGCACGGTTACAGACGAAATAAGTTTTACCACGGCGGCCCCCGGCACGGCCCTCACGTTCGCGCTTTCCGAATCGCCCGCGACCGGGCAGATATCGGTCGGCGAGCACGCCAAAATATTCAGGATCATAGCCAAAGGCTCCACCGAAGAAAATCTGATAATCAAAAAAATGGTGTTCAAACAGACCGGCACCATTCCCTACAACGCCATCGATAAACTTACGGTGACCGACGGCGTCAATACATGGACGGTCACCACGCCCGTCAGCTCCAACATCGAGGTCAAATTCGACTCACCCACGCTGAGCATTCCGAAGAACAACTCGATGTATCTGACGATGAATATGACACTCAACACAAGCGCGCTCAATCCGGGCGGCGCTCCGCGCGACGTAAAACTGAAGCTCGACGCCAATTCTGCGACCGAAACCAACGTTGAGGTGACGGGCGACATTTATGACGCTTACGTAAAAGATAAAGTATCCGGGCTCGTGCTCGAATCGAACGCGCAGGCGGTCAACATAGGCCAGCTTGTTCTTTCGCCTCCCGTCGAAACCCAGGATTCCACTTCGACCAGCCTGGTCAACCGCGGCCAGAAAGACATAATTCTGTTCAAATTCAAGCTCGAATCGCTTTACGAAGATATCAACATCACAAAGATCCAGCTCAGCCAGATAGGAACGGCCATCGCCGAGACAGACTATTCGAATATAAGGCTTTACGACGGCATCAGCTCGCTCGCCGTCGGCGCGTCATCGGGAAGCGACATACTCTTCCAGTCAGCGACTGGCCTTGTGAAAGTAGCCAAAGGGACCACGACCACTAAAACGCTGAGCATAGTGGCTGATATCCAGCAGGGCGCCACCGATGCGCGCTACCTGCGCATGCAGATCGACAAGATCAATATCAGCGGTTCGGGCAGTTATTCGGCGCAGAACGTCGACGTGCTCGGTGTCGGAACGCCAGTCACCGGCGCTAAATTCACGATAGGCGACAGCGAGCTTCTTGCGGCGCGCACGACCGATTCGCCGACAAAACAGACGTTCAAAATAGGCGATACGAATAAAACTTTCACGATCTTGCAGCTCACGGCTGGAAGCGCCGAAGACGTCCGCATCGATACTATGGAACTCATGTTCCAGGGTACGGCCTCGTTCACGAGCTCCGCGTTTTCGATAGTGGACGAGAACAATACCGTTATATACAGTAAATCCGTCGGCGGCGGCGGAATAACGGCTGAAACCGGCTATAATGCGGCCACTAAAAAATTTGCGGTCGTGCCTCAGAGTTCGCTGATCGTGCCCAAGGGCAGTTCGAAAAAAATATACATAAAAGGCAATATCAGTTCTACCGCCTTCGAAGTCGGCAAAACCATCCAGATAAACATAGCCAACGACGGCGATATTCTCGGCACCGGCGTTCAGACTAATTCGTCGAAAGCCGCCGTGGGAACCGCTATCGGCTCCGAACACTCGATCATAGGCGGCATCGTCATGACGGCCGTTCTTCCTCAACCCTCGAACGTGCTGCTTCCCGGCTCAAAATATAACGACACGCCGAACAACAACACTTTCCTGAAATTCAAGATCACGCCTTCCGGCGAATCCGTCGACGTCCAGAGCTTCAATTTCAGTTTCAGCGGCAGTTATTCGGTTTTAGACAACCTGAGGGTCATCGAGTATATCGACGCCGCGACGACCGTCGAAGTCGCCATCAACCCGGTGATTTCAGGCAGTACGATCACTCTGGCGCCTCAGTCCACCGTCAACATAACGACCGCCGGCAAAACTTTTTATCTTGTCGGCGATATTTTGACTACGGCCGTCTCGAGCGATTCCATCAAATTCAGCATACTTCAGGACGGAAACGTCGTCAGCGGTGTAAATTCAAAACAGATCTATAAAACTCAGGAAATAATCAACGGAAACGCGCTCAGCGTTTCCACCGAGGCGTTTTATATAATACAGTCGTCACGTATCACGCCCGAAACCATGCTGATAGGAAGTTCTTCCACTCAGGAGGTCTATTCGTTCAAACTCGAGGCCAAGCCCAGGAGCGGCTATTACCTTCAGAAGTTAACGCTCCGCCAGCTCGGAACGGCTACTTTCGGCCTCGGACAGGATTTTTCGGCCGACGATTTCGAGTTCCTGAAAAGCGGCGACGGCGTGACCTTCACGAAAGCGTCCGCCACTATAACCGTTTCAGGAACGAACCTTTCGATCGAATTTCCCGGCAGTTCCGACGTGAGGATCGACGCGACGGCGCAAACCGTTTCATCGCAATTCCTTACTTGCGCGGTAGTATGCAAAACGCTCAAGACGGCCATCAACAACAAGACATTGAAATTCTATCTCGACGACAGTCTTACGGTCGCAAAGAGCGTCACTTCCGACAACCAGATAACCGGCGGGTCGAGCACTTCCATTACCGGCACCGCGGTCACGCTTAAGGAAGGCGCTCTCACGGCCAATATTCGCGGCGACAATCCCGCGGTGGCGAATATAACGGATAGTTTAGAAATGGCGTATCTTTCATTCGACCTTGCGGCCGAAGCCGAGGCGCTCGACGTTCAGTCGATCCTGGTTACGCTCGACGTTAAAAACGGACTGATCACCGATTTTGACCCGACATCGATGAAAATATCGGTCGGCGGCGTCGCCTTTCCGAACAGCACCGTTTCTTCTTCGGGCAATAAGTTTACTGTCATTCCTCTCGACAACGCCGCCACGCCCAAATACATGCAGGTGCCCGCGAACAGCTCGGTGAAGGTCACGATCTCCGGAAAGGCCAATTATACAGCGGCCCAGAACGGCAGCCAGATCGCGCTTCGCATCGCCGATAACAGCGATATAATGTCGGTCGGCGCGACCTCTACTCATAAAATTTATTCGACGGGCATAATCAACGGAAATTACATGACCGTCAGTAAGAGCGCAAGCTCGCTCACGGTTACGCTCGACGCGAGCAATCCCGCGGGGGCGGTTCTTACCGATACCACCGCCGCCAATATGTTTATTATCAAGCTCACCGCGGGAACCTCGGAAGATATCAAATTGACGAAGTTGAATTTGACTTATGACGGCCTCGCCAATAACTTCGACGCAAGCTCGATAAGTATAATTTTCGGCGCGCCCGTCAGCAAAACTTATACTTCCGCCAATATAGTCTTCAGCAACAACATATTTACTCTCGATATTCCGGTATCCGATACCATCACGATACCCAACGCGGGGGTGCTTGTGACCGTGAACGGAAAACGCTCTTCCGCGGCGACTTCCGGTCAGCAGTTCTTCTTCAGGATCTCCGGCGACGGCGATCTGGTTGGTACCGGCGCAAACAGCGGACTGGCAGTATTATCGACCGGCACGGCCTCGGGTAACAAATTTACGATCGATGCGGCGAACACGAATATAAAAGCTTATCTCAACGCGGCGTTTTCTTCTGATAATCCCGGCGCGGCAACAGTTGCCGCCGGTCAGAGGCTTCTGGTTGGAAAGATCGATCTTCAGACTAAAAAAGACGCGGCTACCAATTTCGTGGACAGCGCCAGGATCAAATCGATAGAACTCACTAAAGGCGGTACGACCGCAAATACCGATGTAACTAAATGGGAACTTACCGACGGCACCAGCACTTTTACTGTTTCAGACCCCGCTACCGGCGCTATAAAGTTCGACAACATGAACTATATTGTACCTCTGGCGAGTACCAGCACCGTCACCACGATGAAAACTCTTTCGATATATGCCACGGTCAAAGATTCCGTTCGCAACCTGACGCTGCTTTTCACGATAACCAGCGGAAAAGTTCTTGCGGATGGAGCGCTTTACGGCAACGCCGCCACGGTCGAGCCCTGGAATACGACGCCGGCCACCGTGCTTACTTCAGGCACCCAGACGCTGGATGCAGGCAAAATGGTCCTGGCCGACGACGCCGGCATTAACGCCACCCCCGGCAGCGGCAGCGCCGGAGACGTGAACGTTTCGGTTTTAGGCATGAACGTTTCCAACGACGACGGCGCCGGCGGAGCGGTAGATTCGCCCGAAGACGTCTACATAACCGTGCTTAAACTTACGAATTCCGGAACCGGCGTTCTCGGAACCGACGTCGACTCGCTTAAGTTTTACGAAAAAGTCGGAGCCGTAGAAACTTTTATCGCCAACGCAAGCCTTATGACCGATACCGCTACTTCGCAAAAATATTTCCAGTTCAGCGACAGCCAGCTTTATAAGATCGCGAAGAACGGCGGAGTGAAGAACCTGATATTGAAAGCCAACGTGCCCGCCACGGCCACTAATGGAAAAACGATCAAACTCAGCCTTCTGGCCGCGGACATAACCGGCAAAGGCTATAATTCCAATATTTCGATAGCGGCGACCGGCGTCGCCAGCATAACCGGAAAGAACATAATTATAGGCACTAATTCGCTTACCGTGGCGCTCGATTCCACTTCGCCCGCCGAAACCAATATACCGGTCGATGAAACCGAAAGGGAAGCCGCCGTTTTCCAGGTGAAAACCGGAACCGGCGAAGGCATCACTCTTGATTTGAGCACTAAATCGTTCGAATACAGCGGAACAATACCGCAGACCGATATTGCGACGGTAAAGCTGAAATATAACAACACCGAATATCCTCTGACGGCGGTTGGAGTGATTTATACCACGGCCACCCCCATAGCGCTTTCTAATAACACCACGGCTTTATTTTCAATACTGGTCAAACTGAAACCAGCCGCGACTCCGCTGACGCTCACCGCGGGTCAGTATTTCGAATTCAAAATAGCCGGCGCCGGAAATTCGATGCTGACGGGCACCAGTTCGATCACGACCGCGACGATCAATTCCACGAATGGAACTCCCGCTCCGACCTCGAATAAATTCATAGCCGTCGGAAAACTCGCGCTCGCAAGTGATGATTCAGGCAACGCGCCTTCGGGCAACATACTTATAGGCGACACCAACAGCGGCAACGGCGTGGATATTTTCAGGTTTAAATTAACGCCCACGAGTGAAAATGCGAAGGTCGACTCTATTAAATTCTATCTCGACAAGGGCAGCTTCACGACCGATATAGACACCGCGGTCGCCAACCTGAAATTAAAATACAACAACACAGGAGCCGTTTTCGCCGGCGGCGACGTGATCAACACCGCTGCAGCGACGAAAACCATATCGGGCAATTACCTTACTTTTTCAGGATTATCGACGATAGCCCCCTTCAGCGGACTGGTCAAAGATACCGTTTATTACATAGGGTTCGCCGGAAACATAAAATCTACTTCGGCAGCCGGGACCGCTATATCGATGAAAATCGAGTCTGTGTCTGATATATCAGCTATCGGCGTTTTGTCGTCGAAAAGTATAACGCCCAGCGGAACCAGCGTTTCAGGCAATACGCTCACGACCGTGAGCGGCGGGCTGAGCATCGCCGACGCGAAAACGTTTGATACGAAAGAAATAATAATCAACGACGGTTCTTCGAAACTTGCCGCAGTAGTTAAACTTACCGCTTCGAATACCGAAAAACTCGGAATAACGGAGATCAAGATCAACATCGACGGCGACGTCGATTTTACGAGCGATTTCGACAGCGGCACGCCTTACGGATTTAAGATCGTAGAAATGAACGCCGACAACGTTACCGCATCGAACGAGGTGCAGATGACCTCTGTAACCAAAAGCGGCAATCAGATAACGTTTGCGCTCGATTCATCGGCTGCGCAATCTTTATTCGTCAACTCGAACTCGACAAAGAACATTATCATCGAGGCTACGCCAAAATCCACGGCTACGGCGGGCCATAAGGCTAAAATAATAGTCGAGTCCGGCTGGATAAAGGCGGCGGGCGTCACTTCGGCTAAATCGATAACCTCCACCGGAAACGTCAATTACAGCAGCGGCACGATGCAGGAATTCATCAACGGTATTTTGAACGCCGCGGTCAGTTCTTCGTCGCCGTCCGCTAAAACCATACTCAAAGGCCAGACCGGCGTCGAACTGGCCAAATTTGAACTTAAGTCGGCCAACTCGGCTAACAATAACCAGATCGAAGACATTAAAATTTCGAGGATCGAAATTTACACTTCGAGCGATACGACCAATTTTACCAATACAAGGATCCAGGTCCTGGCCAACGACGCTTCGACATATACCATGCTGCGCGACGGTTCGCTGTCGAGCTCGTCGAACCATGTTTTCATACCCCTTTCCACGGCTAATTCCAACACGGTCACTTTAGGAAAAGATAATACCGTAAAAACGGTGACGTTGATTTCAGACGCGGCGTCAGTCGCGACCGGCAAGATCTACTCCAAATTGATCGCCTCGGGCACCAGGGGTACCGGCGTGGTCTCCGGCAAGGCCATTACCTGCACCAGCTCCGATCAGACGGCGGCCGAACACACCGTCGGAAGCGCGCAAATGGTGCTTTCGTCCAATTCGTCCATCAGCCCTCAGACAGCGTATCTTGACGTCACCAGTTCTTCTTCGTCTGATAAACTGGTAATGGGCGCGAACCTTAATATCGACGATAAAGAGGCCGTCGCATTTAACGCCGGCTCCAGAAATATTCAGGTGAAACTCGAAGGCACCGTTAATAAAGCCGCGATTACAGCGTTAAAAATAAAGACGGGCAGCTCGTTCGCTTCGGTATGGCTCAACGCGTTGAATCCATTCAACAACGCCTCCGTGGCCTATAACGGTGATTTCGCCGACGGCGGGGTCGCGATAGCCGATTTCCAGCTGAGCAAGAGCACGCTGACTCAGTTTAAAGTATTTGTAACGCTTGATCAGACCCTGGTCGCCGACGGCGACACGATGAAAATAACCATTATCAACGCAGGAATGGTCGGCGCCGGAGCCGTTTCAGCCCAGAGCGCCGCCAGCCAGAACGAACTTTCAAACACTCTCACGCTGCAGAAAACTTCCGTGGCCATATCCGCCAACATTTATACGGCGGCCACATACAAAAGGAATGACACGGCCAAAACTATCATCGATTTTAAAGTGTCTGCCGGCAGATATCAGAGCTTGTCCGTAAATAAAATTTATATGACAAACGACGCATCCGGAACCAAAACGAGTTTCGATATTACGAACACCACTACCACCACTCCTGAATTGAGCAATTTCAAGTTATACGTCGACGGTGTGCTATATTCGGGCACCGTCACGGCCTCGAACAGCACTGACACGAGCAGGATCGCTCTTGCCCTTTCATCGCCCGTCACGATAGCCGCGAGCGGCTCGCGTTCGTTTAAGGTCGCGGCCGATTTCACTTCGAAGGCCCAGAACGGAAGCAATATCAAAGCTAAGACCGATTACTCGTATTATCTGACCACCGATTTTACCCCCGCCCTGGCGGCCACGGTAAACATCACCGGAAACGCTTCGGGCAATGAACACGCCGTGCAGGTAATTGAAACCGTCGATTTCACAGTGGACGCGGCTTCCCCGTCTTCGAGCAATATTACCATCACGCCCGTTTCTCACAGGGAGGATGGGACAAATAATTTCGCGCATATAGCCACCTATAAGCTGAAATGCTCTGAGGCGGCTACTCTTACGAGCGTTAAATTCAAATACGCAGGTTCGAGCATATCCGACGTATCGAGTTTTGAAGGCTATGTCGGAACCAGCTCTTCGACCTATGCCGAAGGCACTAAATTTACATCCGCCGTCATCGATTCGGCTAACAATAAGGTTGTATTCTCTCACGCGGGTATCACTCTGGCTTCAGGCACCAGTTACTATTTCAAAATAGGAACGCGCGTTCCCAACAGCGCTTCGCTTCCCGTTATTGGCCATGCTGTGAGGCTGCAGACCGACTCTTCCAACTCCTCCGACCCGGATTATCCGCCGGTCGTGCTGTCGTCGCCGGCGAAAGGAAGCCTGGCGGCCAACGTGGCCGATATCGTGTATAACGCCACAACCATAGGCAATTCCATATATATAGACTCACCTGAAGTCGTGGTCAAGGCCGAATGCGAAACGCTTTCAGACGTCAGCACGCAGTTTCCGACGACCGGCGTTATAGCCGACCATAAGATCATGGAAATTTCGATCGCCAATTCTAGCGTTTCAGATTACACTATAAACAGGTTCGTCATAGACATAAGGCAGGAGGGGTCTCAGGCGCCCTTCGACACGCTGACATCCTCTATGGCGCTCGGAGTGTACGAAGGTTCCACTAAAATAGCCGACGCTTCCGTCGCTTACGATTCAAGCAAATTAAGCGGAACTTTCACTATTAATAATTTCAGCTCGTCCTATAACACCATACTCAAAGGACAGAGCAAAAAATATTCGGTCAAATTTTCTTCAGGTACGTTTACTGGCGTTTCTTCGGCGAAAGTGGTTTTCGGCATAAAATACATTCTTGGAACCCACGCCACGGGCGGCTCTTCGCTGAAAGGCACGCAGTATTCGAGGTTGCCGCTCAGCGCTTTGAAATATTTCGCATGGAGCAGTTCGGGCGTATCTACAGTTTCGACCAGGTCTGATAACGAAGCTAATGCGCTGGCGGATTTCAAGACTTATATAGCTCTGCCAGGGCCGACGATCATCAATTTAAGACGAAGCATAACTTTTACAGAGGCTTTGACGGTTTCAAACGGGGCTAAGCTGATCAATCTGAACGGTTACACCATAAACACCGGCGCTTGGGGTTTTAATATAACTACAAACACGACGATGAAGAACGGCTCTTTTGTAGTGTTCACCGGCGGTGCATTAAATATTGCCGCTAATGTTCTATATACTACCGAATCTGATTGCAATTCGTTGTGGAGCGCGGCGCCGACCATAAACCTCGCGGCTGGCGGTACTCTGGTCAATAACGGCACTATAATCAGCGACGCCGATATTAACGGCGCCGGTTTTGCGGGTACATTCATAAATAACGGCACTTTTACCAATAACAGCGTAGACAGCATCAGCGGCACGGTAAAAGCGGGCGGCGGCGCAGTTACATTTAACGGCAGTTCGGCGGTCGCCGTCCCTACCCTGACGGTAGATACTCCCGCGACCTCGCTGACCATAGGCGTACCTGTCGCGAGCCTTGAAATAAACCAGCCGGTAAATACGCTCACCATAACCAAGACGATAACGAACATGAATGTGAAAGCCAATACCACTCTCAGCAACAGTTCTACGCTTACAGTCGGCACGTCGTGCAACATATTTGCCGGAGTTACTTTAATCAATAACGGTCAGATCACGAACTCGGGAACCATTAGCAATAGCGGCACACTGACCCATAACAATAATTCGGCCATCGGCGGCACGGTCAAATCCGTTACCGGCGACGTCGTTTTCAACGGCACTTCGAGCGGCGGTATAAGTTTATTGCAGGCAGGCGGCAACGCGAACTCTCTGAAGATCGATCTGCCGGTAACGGCGTTCGACGATGATCTGAGCGCCCGCGTAATAACGACGTTCACTATGGGTACGAACGGCTCGATCACCACGACGAACGCTATAGGAGCTAACCTCACTCTCACTAATATCGATCAGAGCTCCGTGGCGGCCGATAAAACGATCAATCTGAACGATATTTCGACTACCGTGTCCAGCGTAAAAGGCCACGCTTCAAATAAGACAACGATTACCGGATCAGCTTTGACGGCTTTGACGGTTACTCAGGGCGTCGTGGACCTGTCCGGCTGCGCCGGCACGCTTAATATCGCAGCCACGGCCCCCGTAAAAGTCACCGCCACCACTAAAACGCTCGCCGCCGTCAGCGGCGCTACCACTATAGAAATAGACGGCGCTACCGCGGCCACCGTAAGCGGCAACGTGACCGCGCTGACGGTGTCGTCCGGAAGCACGGTGGGCACTCTTACTGTTTCCGGTTTAGTGACCGTGACCACGCTGAGCGTAAATGGAACCATAACCACGCTCGGTGCTGGAGGAGGCGCGGTCGTTACGACAATGACCGTCGGATCCGCCGGTGCTATAACAACTTATAACGCTTCAAATAATCTTACCGTAACCAACATAGATCAAAGCGCGGTTGCCGCCGATAAAACAATTAACTTGAACAATATGAACGCCGTTACCGTATCCAGCGTAAAAGGCCATGCCACAAATAAATTGACGCTCAGCTCGGTCAATCCTTTGACTTCCTGTACTATAACGTCAGGTAACGTAGATATTTCCGGATTGCTTTCGACCACGATTAACGTTACCGCGACCGACGTCACCAAGGTTACTGCTGCTGGAAAAACCCTTGCTTCCGTGAGCGGCGCAACGACTATCGAAATCGCCGGCGCGACCGCGGCCACGGTGACGGGCGATGTTACCGCGCTGACCGTGACGGCCGCAACTACGGTTACGACCCTGACAATAGGAGCGGCTAAAACCGTCGGCACGCTGAGCATAAACGGCGCCGTAACGACGCTTGCGGCCGGAGGCGCGGGAGCGGCGATCACGACCCTGACTCTTGGAAGCGCCGGTTCCATAACGAATGTGCTCGCGACCGCGGGCAATCTCACGATCGCCGGTATAGACCAGAGTGCCGTGGCGGCAAACAGAACAATAGCCCTCGGTAATATGACCACGGCGATTTCGAGCGTAAAAGGCCATTCCACGAATACGCTGGAACTCACTTCGACCGCGGCGCTCGCTTCGTGCACTATAACGGCCGGCAGCGTCGATGTCGACACGCTTTTAGCAACCGCTTTGAACGTATCGGCCGTTTCTTCGACGAAGGTCGTCGCGACGGGCAAGGCGCTTAATTCGGTCAGCGGCGCCACCACGATAGATATAGCCGGTGCCACCGCCGTCACGGTGAGCGGAATCGTTACCACTCTGAATCTGAGCGGCAACATTACGACATCTCTGACCATCAACAGCACCGTCAACACTTTAAGTTCATCCGCGGGCGTAACGCTGACATCATTGACGATAGGGTCGGGCGGTTCTATAACCAACGCCCTGGCTACCGGCGGTAACCTTACGATCACCGGTATCGATCAGAGCGCGGTTGCCTCCGATGCCGCCGTTTCGCTCGGAAGCCTTTCAACTGCGATCGCAACCGTAAAAGGCCATGCGGCGAATAAATTGACGCTTTCATCGACGGGCGCTTTGACCATGACCGTGGTTTCGGGCATTGTCGACATATCCGGCTGCGCCGGCACGCTTAATATTGCCGCAACCGCCGCCGCGAAAGTTACGGCCTCTACGAAAACTCTTGCGGCCGTCAGCGGCGCTACCACGATAGATATAGCCGGCGCTTCGGCCGCTACGATCAGCGGCGCGGTCACTACGCTTAATATAAGCGACGATGTGACGACCTTAACTATAGGCGCGGCTGTCACGACGCTGAACCTGAGCGCGGCTAAGACAATAACGACGCTTAGCATCAATAACACCGTCACTACCCTCGCGGCCGCCGGCGCCGGCGCCGTTATAACCACTATGACCCTCAATGCAGCCGGCGTGATCACAAACGCCCTTGCAACGGGCGCCAATCTAACGATCACCAACATAGACCAGAATGCCGTCGCGGCCATTAAGACCATCGCGCTCGGCACGATGACGACCGCGATTTCAAGCGTGAAAGGTAACGCGGCGAATAAACTGACGCTCACCAGCACCGGATATCTATCGTCATGTACAATAACGGGCGGCGACGTTGATATCACCGGCATGGCTGAAACTACATTCAATGTGATCGCGACTGAAGCCGCGAAAGTTACGGCGACGGGTAAAACGCTCGCTTCGGTCAGCGGCGCGGTGACCATCGACATAGCGGGCGCGACGAGCGCCACCGTTAGCGGCGCGGTAACCACTCTTACAGTAAGCGCTGCTGTAACGACTCTGACGATAGGGGCGCCGGTCACCAACAGCTCTATAGTCACCGGTACAAACGTGAACGTGACCGCGAGCGGAAGCCTGTCAAAAGGCGCCGGCACAGGCATAGTTTTAGGCGATACCAACACCATTACAATGTCCAGCGGCGGTATAATCAGCACCACCATAACCGGAAGGACAGCCACGGCTACGGGAGTCGCGGTGGCGGGCGTCACTCCGACGACGAGCGGCGCCGACTGTACGGTCGGGGGAACGGCGACGGGTAACGGCGCGAAGATCGCCAAGGCCGCCGCCGCCGCTACCGTTACCGTGACGGCTTTATAAAAAAATATGCTCAGGGAATACTACTCGGTCAAAAAAGACTCGGCCTGCGAACTGGTCATACAAAAATCGAGGTTCATCTGCGACTGTTTTAAGGTCGAGTCTGAAAAAGACGCTCTGGAGCGGCTCGCAAGCGTCAAAAAAAAATATTCTGACGCCACCCACCACTGCTATGCTTATTCGGTGGGCCTGGACGTGGTTTACAAGCGCCACAGCGACGACGGCGAGCCGTCGGGCACGGCTGGAATGCCTATACTGTCCGTAATCGAGCACAACGAGCTGCGCGGCGTACTTGCGGTTGTCACCAGATACTTCGGCGGCGTCAAGCTCGGCGCCGGAGGCCTCGTGAGGGCTTATTCCAAAGCCTGCTCCGAAGCCGTGGCGGCGGCGGAAAAGGTGAAGATGGCCCTCAGCTCGACCGGCACCATCACCATAGAATACGGCTGGTTCAATCCTGTCGAGCGGTTCATCAAGCAGAGCGGAGAAGCCGTTATTCTTAATTCGGATTACGGGGAGAATATCACGATAAATATCGTGACCTGCTCCGAATGGTGCGAACTAGAGAAGTCTGTTTTGAATATATGCAGCGGTTCGGCCGTTTGCGAAAAAAACGGCGAGATATATTACGCCTGGTAAGGTTCTTTTTCGGCGGCAGATTTTGAGTGCCAAACTTGTAAATATGTGATATAATCGATTCGACCATAGTAAATTTAAAATTTTATGAGGTTACAATGACGAAACTTGACGGTAAAAGCAAGAAGGAACTCATCAGCGAAATAGAAGAACTCAGGTCCCGTGTTGCCGAATTGACGCTTATTTCAGAAAGCATAAGTTACGAGATAAGAACGCCGCTTAACAGCATTGTAGGTTTCAGCGGAATGCTTTATAAAAAAGAGACCGACGGGGAAAAAAGGGAATTTTTATATCATATCATAACCAGCGGCCGTTCCATTGTCTCCATAGTGGACAGGATCTGCCCTCAGGCGTCTAAAGGCTCAGTAAAGCCGGCGGCCGGCGACGAAACGACCGCTGCCGGAAGCATTAAAAACGCCGCTTCCGAAGGATCCCCTAAATATAAAATACTGCTGGCTGAAGATAATTCTTCGAACGCTAAGCTGATATCGAGGCTTTTGAAGCAATTCGGCTATGAGATCACGGTCGTTGAGAACGGCCTTCAGGCAGTGGAAGCGGTTTCCCACGAAAATTTCGACGCGGTGCTTATGGATATCCAGATGCCCGTGATGAACGGCAAGGACGCTTGCTCCGCGATAAGGCGCGCCGGCCGCAGTCTTCCGATAATAGCGCTTACCGCATGCGCCGTACGCACGGAGCGCGACGAGTGTCTTAAAGCCGGAATGGACGCGTTTATAATAAAGCCCATCAATATCGATGAAATAGAATCGCTTATAAAAGCGGTCATAGAAGAAAAAAAATCTACGGGCCGTGTAACGGGCGCAGAAATCGTATCATCCTTAAAAGTAAGCGGCGCTTTCCCTGCCGTCTCGAAAGCGTCGGAAACCCCTGCAATAAAAGATTTCGACCGCGAAAAGCTCTCCGAGATAATGGGCGGTATCGAAGATATAATGCGCGAGGCCGTCGATCTGCTGCTCGAAAGCGCGGAGAACGATATGCCCGGGATCCGCAAAGCCATTAACTCCAAGGACGCGCTGATGATAAAAACACTTGCGCATAAATTGAAAGGTTCGGCCCTTAATGCGTGCGCGGACAGGGCAGTCGAAATTTTAAGCGGCATTGAAACTGCGGCCGCGGATAACGATCTTGAAAAAGCCGAAGAATTATTCGAAAGCCTGTATGACGCTTTCGACGATTTCGGCGGCGCCGCGAAAAAAGAAGGGCTTTATTAATAACGTTTGCCGCGAGAGGTCCCGGCGGTAATATCATCAATAAGCGTTTTATTCGGTTATATAGAATCAAAAAGTTTTCAGGAGGAACATCGAAATGAGAAAAACTTTGATAGTATCTTATCTGGCGCGCGGCGAGCGCTCCAACACAAAAAAAATACTCGACGCTTTTTCGTCGTGCGTAAAGGGAAGTTCCGTTGAAGATCTCGACCTTTGCAAAAACGTTCCGGATTTTTTCTTGCCTGAAAGGCTTATGGTATATTATGAAAGAAATTACGGCGGCCAGAAAATAGACCCGAAGCGGGAATCCGTCATAAAAAAAATGGACGAGATGGCTGCCCAGTTCAAAAGCGCGGACATAGTGGTCATAGCCGCGCCCATGAATAATTTTTCGTTTCCCGCCCCGCTCAAGGCATATTTTGATTCGGTCATGCAGAAGGGCGTCACATGGACCATCGGTGCGAACGGATATGAAGGCCTGATGAAAGGCAAGAAGGCGCTGGTAATAACCTCCAGCGGAGGAGTTTACGAAGGCGAATCCGCCGGCTACGAACATTTTTCCAGCCTCGCGCGCGCGGAGTTCGGCCTTATGGGCTTCGAAACCGTCGAAATAGTCAGCGCGGCGGGCCTTAACATGTTTCCGGAAAAGGCGGCCGCACTAGTGACCGAGGCGTCCGAAAAGGTCAAAACCATAGCTGAAGCGTGGTACAGCTTGACAATATAAATTATGTTCATATTAAAAAAGATCAGATGGAACCTGCTTTTCTTCTTTATAACCGCCGCTTCCATTCCGCTCGTTCTGATAAGTTTTCTGACGCTGCGCGAAGTGTATTCGGAACTCGAGAAAAACATCATCAACGAGAACGTGAAAATGGCGGCGCAGGTGAAAAGCTCCATCATGGGGCAGATCGAATTTTTTAAAAAGCAGCTTTCGGCGCTCGGATCGATCACCGAATTAAAAACCTTCGACCGCGACCGGCAGCGTGCGGTCATTAAAAACTTTTTTAAATTAAACTCTTTTTTTTATAACATTCACGTTTACGATTCTTCGGGAACACTTAAAAACATTGAATTTCCGGGCGGGTATAACTCTGAGGCCGGATTGATAAACAACCAGGGCCTGGACGAAGTTCCGAAAACCATTGGCGATACTATCAGAAAATCGATGGCTGAAAAAGAAGCCAGGATCTCGGAGTTTTTCATAAACAGCTACGGTGAAAACGCCATATGCATAGCCGCTCCAATATTCGAATTCGGCAGCGACTCGATAGTTTCCGGAGCTCTCTCTTCCGCCGCGAAGATATCCGACAGCGCGTTCCACAGGTTTTTAGACCATATCGAACTCTACGACAACGAATATATACTAATAGTCAATTCCTCTAATGAAGTGCTGACCATGCGCGGAAAGATACTTCCGTACGATCTCGGCCGCTTCGATTTCGACGTTTATAAGAACGGAGAAAAGTCCGAAATTTTCGACGCGAAGGCGAAGATGGGCGCCGCCGTTTCCATCGTCGGCGGAAGGAAGGACCTGGTTTTCATAGCGCCGATCCGCGAGCTCAATTCGGCCATAATAATAGGGCGTCCCTACTATTCGGCGTTCTGGGGGCTCAGGAGCATAATCCGTTATATTATCTGGGTCATGTTCCTGGGTCTGCTAACGGCGGCGGCGCTGAGCGCCTTTATATCCGAAAGGCTCGCCCGCCCGATAGAGGCGCTGGCAGGCGGCCTGCACAGGGCCGGACAGGGTATATACTCCGAGAAAATAGAGTACGAAAGCGAAGACGAGCTGGGCGAGGCGGTGGACGCCTTCAATAAGCTGACGAAGAAGCTTCATCAGGATAGCGTCATAGATTCGTTCTGGAGAGAGAAATGGCGGGATTGAGCGGCGGTTATAAATCCATGCTTGACCGACTGGTCAGGCTTAACCTGATTTTTTATTTTCTGCAGTATTCGTCGATCTCGTACACGCTTGTGCTCAGCCAGTCGCTTTTTTTGAAAAAGGCGGGGCCGGATTTCATTCCGGCGAGCTTCATAACCCTCAACTGCATGCTCGTTATCTTCGAATTCGCGCTGCTGGCGCTGAACAGGATACCCGAATTCAGGGTGCTCGTTTTTTCCATAACCGCGGGCACTTTTTACACGTTCATCTGCAACTTTTATTTATTCGAATATCAGCATTATTTAATATACTTCGCTTATTTCGTCTTTGGTTATATATTCGTCATCCTCACTATCTTCGGTTATCTTACATATCTGAACGGGCTGCTGCCGCTTCGGGCGCAGAAGATACACATGCCCTACATACACGGCGCGAGCTCGCTCGGCGCAGTGTTTTCAGGTTTCTCGATCAAATACCTTATCTCGGCGTTCTCGGTTTCGGGCGTGCTGAACCTTATCGTGATTTTGAATGTAGCGAGCCTGGCGCTGATATTCGCCATTGAAAGGGCGCGCATCGAAACAGCGGCCCTGGCGCCGAAACCGGCCGGCGATGAACAAATTCCGGACGCGGACGGGATCGAGGTTGAAGGCACGGGCGATAGCAGCGGCGGAAGCGTGAACGAAGGCGAAAGTGGACGCGGCGGCGGGTTTTTCAAGTCGCTTTCAAAAAGGTTCGCGGAGTCGTTCGACTATGCCAGAAATACCAGGCTCGCTTATTACCTTATAATTATAACGTTCCTTGTAAATTTTCAGGAAGCGATGATCGATTTTGTTTTTTCGTCCAGGCTCGCCGAGGAGTTCGCGAATGTCGATCAGATGGCCTCGTTCACGGGAACTTTCAGGGCGGTTAATATGCTCGTGGTCATGAGCGCGCAGTTTTTTGTTTTAAAGCCATTTTTGAGCAGCTTTTCTGTTTGCGCCGCCATGACTCTCATGCCCGTCTTTATAATTCCCTTATCGACGGCCGGCCTGGTCTTTTACTTTTTTTCTACGGTGATCTCGCTCAAGTTTTTCCATGAGCTCGTCGTCAAATGCTTTAACAGGCCGTCTGTCGGCATATTCACCAACGCCATGGCGGGGCGTAAAACCAAAATGTTCGTTTTTTATGAAATAAGCGCCTATTCTTCGAAGATACTTGCCGGCGCGGTATTATTTATTATGAAACCGTTCGTCGACACTCATTTTTTTATTTATTTTATATTATTCTCGTCGATGGTTTATTTTTATTTCACGTTTAAACTCGAACCCGCCTATATAAGCGCGCTCGAATCGAATTTAAAGGCCGGCAGCGTAAAGGATAAAATAAGCGCCATCAACCGCATGAACTACATACCGGCGAAGCGGGCCATAGAGGCCCTCGCGCCCCTTCTGAGATCGGCCGATGCCGAAGAGCGGTTCAACGCGGTGAAAAAAATCGCGGAATTCGAAGGATCTTCCGCGATTTTGTACGACGCGCTCGGACATGAAACGGACCCGAAGGTTACCGCCACTATAATATCGAAACTCGCCGCCAACCCCGCGGCGGAGGCGGCCATAACCAACGGTATGGCGGGATTCGGCCGCGCGGAGGTCATAGAAAAACTGGAGGCCCTGTTCAACCACGAGAACCGGCGCGTCAAAGCTAATTTTATAGAAGGTTTCGCCAATTTTTCAGGCGGAAGGAACGCCGCCGCGGTCAGCGCGAGGCTCGCCGCGTATCTGGACAGCGCAGACTTCCGCATTCGAAGCAGCGCGATAATAAGTGTGCTGGCCCTATCGGAGGACGGCGGTGAAATGAGGACGGCGATAGACGGATTGTACGCCATGACGGTGTCGAAGGAGCCGAAGGCCAGATCGAGCGCCGCTTACGTTATGGGCAGACTGAGATCGCCGGCCTTTATAGGAGCCCTGGCGGAACTTATCGGCGACGCCGAATCCGGCATCAGAAATTACTGCGCGGCCGCGCTCATTAATATAGGCGGGGCGGCCCCCGAGGAGATATTAAGAAAGAGGCTTGCAAGTGAAACCGACGCGGGAGTTATAAAGACAATTGAGGATGGGCTTAACGCGATGTCGAACGACGGCCGCGCGGAAATTTCGAATCTGCTTAAAAGGCATTCACTCGATTTCAGGAACCAGGCCGGGCAGTTACTGAAAAATGTCGATATCGACAGGTATTACCCGCTGATAGTAAGGCTGCTGGTCGTGAATCAGGACGAAGTAAAGATCGATATTTTAAAGTGCGTTTCGAAATACGCCGGCGACGCCGTATATATGAAGTTCGTCGATTCGATGATAGGCGCGGCGGCTTCCGTAAGTTTCGCCGGGTTCGAGGAAATGGCCATGGCGAATAATTTCAAAGTAGAAAGGCGTTATCTCGAGTTATACGGCGCGGTTGCGCCGCGCCTGAAGGAAGGCAACCGCCGATTCATAACGCGCCTGATCGAAATATACGGCGGTATTCCGGCGGGCGGAGGTCCCGCGATTCAAACGGCCGCCCCTGCTCAGACGGCCCCGCCGGACTTGCTTAATTTAATATTCGAGTGCGTCGCGATATCCTCCGGCGATTACGAGGGCACGTTGAAAAACTTCAAGGCCGCTCTTTCGCCTGACGCGTCGATATCCTCCTACGCGGCCGAATTGATAGAGACTGTTTTAGACGGCGAGATCGCGGGAAAGATAGTCGCCATAATAGAAAAACACAGGGAGAGTTGAAATTGGACTTGAAAAAAACGGTTCTAACGGCAATCGCGATAATTACGATAGGCTCGCTGGCGTACTTTATGAAGACCGCACCCGGCTCGAATTCAATATTCGAATTTATTAATATAGATAACGTTTTCAATCTCAAAAGCCAGAGCGATTTCACGCTGCCGGACTGCGGCTTCAAATATTCGCGGAGATTGCGCTTCAGCATTGTGTCGTATTCGGAACCCGAGAAGATATTCAAGAAAGGTCAGGCCATAAAGGATTATCTGGAAGCCAACATGAGCCTGGAAGTTAAAATCGTAGTGCTGCGCGATTATTCGTCGCTGATCGACCTTTTGAAGGTCGGGCAGGTCGAAGTGGTATGGGCCGCGCCTCTGATATATAAGACTGTAAAGGATTCCATAAACTATAATCTTCTTCTTAAAACGCTCGAAGGCGCGAGTCCCTACTATGAAGGCGCGATCGCCGTCAGAAAGGATTCCGGCATCAAAAGCATAGAGGATCTTAAGGGCAAAAGGATGGCTTTCGTCGACGAGGCTTCGACCTCGGGCTTTTTCCTTCAGAATAAAATGATCAACGACCTCGGCCATTCATCGCTTACCTTTTTTTCGGAATTCGAGTTCGTCGGCTCGCACGACCGCGCGCTGCAGTTATTGTACGAAGGCAGGTTCGATGCGGCCTCTGTAGGACTGCTCGCCATGAACGTCGCCGGCGTCGATACGGATGAACTCGCCATCATCGCTAAAACGCCGAAGATACCCAATGCGCCGATACTGGTCAACAACGCCGTCGACCCCGCCACGCGCGCCCGAATTTACGAGCTTTTCATCGCGCCGTCGAAGCACAGGAAGGGCGCGGAATTCATAAAAACTCTCGACGAAATCGATAGATTCAGCGGATTCACGACAGCCGATACGAGCGAGTACGAGTTTTAAGGGCATCGCCGGAAAAAACTCGCGCATGATTAAAAATAAGTCAGCAAAATGTATATAATATTAACAATAAAAATACGTTTAACCAGGGTGATGAAATCACTTGAAAACGCTGCAAAAACAAGGGCTTTAAAATAATAAAAAAAATAAAATTCTTATTGACTTTTTGCCGGCTTTAATTTATAATTTGACCGGATAATTTGAAAACTTAAAACATGGCCGGAGCGAGCCGCGACTTTAATAAAGCTCACTCACAGCGATTAACAGCGTAGTATTTTATCTTATTAAAATCCATCCTGTTCGGGCCCGCCGTATCCTCCAATAACGAGCCGGGCGTTTTCAGCGGCAATGGTTAGTTCGTTTTATACTCCGTCATGTTTTAAATGGTATTAAGTGATCGTTAGCATCTCTTACCGATTCTAAAAAAAGATCGGCTTAAGGTAATCGCGAAGTAAAAAAAATTAAGAATGCGATAAAATCTTAACGCCGTATAATTTAATAAAGATTCAAGGTTCGCGTGAATGACCGCGAAACCTGGTTTTGTATTTGCGTGAATTTATTTTTGCCCGATCGATCAAGCCTGTAAAAATAAGGCCGGACGGGTTCGAATAACTTTAAAATTCAATTTTTTCACGGCCCGCCGGCCGCAAAGGAGAACGTTACATGGTAAATCCTTCCATCAAAGTTAAAACCAGAAAAAACGTTAAAAAAGACGCCACCGAGATCCAGATGATGGTCGAATCGCGCACCGAAGAAAGTTACTGCGAGTTCGACAAGCGCTACATCATTTCCTCGCTCGAAAAAGAACTGCATTTAAGCGCCGACGAAGGCCTTAAAGTGGCCAACAAGGTCGAAGAGAAACTTATGAAAAGCGGCCTCGGCAAGGTCACATCGTCGTTCGTCCGCGAAATGGTAAACTCGATACTTCTCGAAGACGGCCACCAGAGAGAAATGAAACAGCACTCGAACCTTTCCATCCCTCTCTACGACGTTAAAAAGATCATAGAAGACAGAAACACCGAAAACAGCAATCTCACGCTTTCGCCGGAATCGATCAATCTCACGCTCGCCGGCCAGATCTTAAAACAGTACGCCCTGAAGGAAGTATTTCCTCCCGAGGTTTCCGAGGCCCATCTTAAAGGCGACATACATCTGCACGACCTCGATTTCATCAACAGGCCTTACTGCAGCGGTAACAGCGTCGAGTACGTCAAAAAATACGGCCTGCGCCTTCCGGGCATCAAAACCCAGTCGAAACCCGCCCAGCACGCTCTGACGCTCGTCAATCACCTTTCGTGCTTCGCAAACTACCTGCAGGGATTATTCGCCGGCGCCATAGGCTTCGACGCCGTCAACATGTTCTTCGCACCCTTTACTGAATCTCTCGACGACGATGGGCTCATACAGTGCGCCCAGCACCTGCTTTACTCGTTCGCCCAGCTCGCCGGCGGCCGCGGCGGCCAGACGGCTTTCGTCGATTTCAATGTTTATCTCAACGTTCCCGAGCATTTTAAAAACACGCCCGTCATCGCTCCCGGCGGCAAATATAACGGCAAGACCTACTCCGATTACGAAAACGAGACCCGCCGCTTTTTAAACGCCATATTCGACGTATTGTTCGAAGGCGACGCTAACCACGCCAACATAGCCTTCCCGAAAATATTGATGCACGTCAACAACCAGACGTTCGCCAACGACGATCCGCTTTACATGAAGGCCTGCAAGCTCAACTCCAAGCGCGGCAGCGTATATATTTTATACGACCGCGGCGAGAGCATCAAAATAGCCCAGTGCTGCAGGCTGCAGATAGGCCTCACCAAAGAAGAAGCCGAACGAATGATGGTCGCCCCCGAAGAAATGCGCTTCAGCGCCTGGCAGAACATCACGCTGAATCTCCCGCGTATCGCCTATAAGAACAAAGACATGGAAGGCGTATATAAAGAGATCGACAGGCTCGTCGAAGTCACGATGAAGGGCCATATAGCGAAAAAAGAATATATCGAAAAGATACTAGACATGGGCACCAAAGGCTGCCTCTCGTTCCTCACGCGCGGCATGGACGGCAAGCCCTACCTGCGCCGCGAAGAGGCGAAATTCCTCGTCGGCATGATAGGCCTCAACGAAATGGTGCAGTGCCTTTCCGGCTCACAGCTGCATGAAAATGACGACGCGCTGTTCATGGGTCTTAAAATAATAGCATATTTGCATAACAGCGTCAACCGCCTGTCGAAAAAATACGGCGTTACCTGCATGCTCGAACAGACGCCCGCCGAGGGCCTGGGCCTGCGCGCGGCGCTTCTGGACATCAGATACTTCCCCGAATCGCTTAAATATATCCGCGGCAACATAAAAACCGGCGACGTTTATTACACGAATTCCGTTCATTTCGCCTACGACAGCGGCGTCGACATATTTACACGCATCGAAAAACAGTCGAAATTCGACCCGATGATACAGGCTGGAACTATCATCCACAACTGGTTCGGCGAATCCGAACCCGACTACCGCGCTCTCGCATCGCTTTACAAGAACGTGTTTCTGCACACCGCCGCCGTTCAGACCGCCGACAGCCCCGATATGACCGTCTGCTGCGACTGCGGAACGATGCACAGGGGTTTCCACGACAGCTGCCCGAAATGCGCGTCGAAAAACATTTACTGCGAAACCCGCGTTACCGGATATTTTTCGCAGACCAGCGGCTGGACGAAGGGTAAACTCGCCGAACTCAAAGACCGCACCAAGGTAAACCTCGAAATGCGCCGCTACATAATGTCCGGCTTCAACGCCACCGAAGAGAAGGTTTATTTCTTCGGAAAACAAAACTGCCCGAAATGCGACGAGCTGAAAAAACACATACAGCAGAGTGAAAATAAAGACAGAATAACCATGGTCGACACCAAAGACAACGAAGGCCTCGCGCTCGCCTGCTACTACAATGTAAGCGAACTGCCGGTAATGCTCAAAGCCCGCGGCGGCGAAATAATATCTAAAACCGAACTGAAAGGGAGCTTCTTAAAGTGGATGAAACAAAATGTCTAGAGATCGGCATTTACGGCTATCAGCCCTCCAGTTTCTGCGATTATCCGCATAAAAGCGCTTCGGTTTTCTTTACTTCGGGCTGCAATATGAGCTGTTCTTATTGCCACAATATAAATATCATGAACTCCGGACGTCTCCTGAGCCCGGAAGAAGTTTACAGCTGCCTCAGGCACGCCGTGACCAACAGACTCTCCGACGCCATAGTGGTGTCAGGGGGCGAACCGACCCTGCAGGGCGAGAACCTGAAGCACTTCCTGCGCTTTATAAGGCAGACCTGCTCCAAGTCGGTGAAGCTCGACACCAACGGCACCAATTACGGCCTGCTGAAGGAGATCTTCGAGGAAAAACTCGTCGATTTCGTCGCCATGGACGTCAAGGGCCGCTTCGACGGCTACGAAAAATTCTGCTACAGCTCCAATCCCGACCACCTTTACAAGACGGTCGACCTGATCCTTAAAAGCGGCGTGAAGCACGAATTCAGATGCACCGTGGGCGAAGAGTTCGATAAGAAGGACTTCCATTTCATAAATTCGTATTTTCCCGATATCAAACTCCAGCAGTACAGAAGCGTTAAAGTTAATTAAAAATTATCCTTATCAGGCTATATTCAAAAATATCAAAACAGGGACGCGGTTATTGGGACCGCGTCTTTGTTTTAGCGGCCCGCGAGCTGTTTTAAGCAATAAATACACAATAAATATTGACATATTTCAAACAAATTGATATAATTCACTTAATTTAGTGGGCGTGATCAGTGTCGGTTAATTTTTAGTTTTATCCGCGGCAGGTCTTCTTAATGACAATTTTTCCTTACTCACTCTTTATAACTATACACTATTCACTATACACTATGCACTAAAAAAGAAGGGTAGGTAGTTTTATATGCACGATATAAAAGGCGGAAGACACACTTTAGCGATACACGGAGGGCAGGTCGTCGATCCGCTCTATGGCGCGGTGTCCGTTCCCATATATCAGACCTCCACGTTCGCTTTTTTATCGGCCGAAGACGGCGCGGGAAAATTCGCCGGAGAGATCAAAGGCTATAAATACACCAGGCTCGGAAACCCGACCGTAAAGGCTCTTGAAGATTCGGTCGCGGTGCTCGAAAGCGGTTACGCCGGCCTCGCCACGGCGTCCGGCATGGCGGCCATCACGGCCGTTTATATGACATTCCTGTCGAAGGATTCGCACATCGTTTCCACCGACGCCGTATACGGTCCGTCGCGTCTGGTTATCGAAAAGCATTTTTCGCGCTACGGCGTTGAATCCACTTTCGTCGATACCTCCAACATCGAGCTTGTCAAAAAATCTATAAAGAAAAATACGAAGATGCTTTATATCGAAACGCCCGCCAATCCGACGATGTCGATCACCGATATAGCGGCGTGCGCTAAGATCGCCCAGGAACATAACCTCGTGCTCGTCGTCGATAATACCTTCATGGGCCCGCATCACCAGAGGCCTATCGAACTGGGCGCCGACGTGGTCGTGCATTCGATGACCAAATCACTGAACGGCCATTCGGATGTCGTGGCCGGCATGATAGTGACCAAAAATAAAGAATTATACAAGCAGATCCAGTCCGTGCATTTTTATACCGGCGGCACGATCGATCCGAACCAGGCGTGGCTCGTGCTGCGCGGCATTAAAACCATGCCGCTGCGCATCGAAAAAAGCTCCGAAAACGCCCTGGAAGTAGCCAAATTCCTCGAGCGGCACCCGAAGGTCAAATGGGTCAAATACCCCGGCCTTAAGTCGCACCCGCAGTACGAACTCGCCAAAAAACAGATGAGCGGCTTCGGCGCGATGATGTGCTTCGAGGTCGAAGGCGGAGTCGAAGGCGGCAAGACCGTTATGAATAACGTGAAGATCGCCACGCTGGCCGTTTCTCTCGGCGGCATCGAAAGCCTCATCCAGCATCCCGCCTCGATGACGCACGCCGGTGTTTCGAAAGAAAACCGCAGCGACTGCGGTATCACCGACGGCATGATTCGTTTTTCGGTCGGCTGCGAGGACTGCCGCGATATAATAAACGACCTCGACGGGGCTTTGAATAAAATAACCGCCGCGAAGTCCGGCGAAGCCAAAACGATGTCGAAATCGAAGAAGTAAAATATAATAAAACAGATGGCAGGGGCGCGGAATATCGTGCCCCTGCCGTCATAATATCGATAAAGCAAAAGGAGTGGTCCCATGATGAACACGTTCCGCGGTAAATATTCAATATCACTGTTATTTGTTTTGCTTACGGTTTTTATTTATTCGCTTGCCTGCTGCCCGGTGTCGTTCGCCGATGAAAGGCCTTACCAGAGCAAACATTTTACCGGAAACTACCACCCGAACTATTCCATGCCGCCGATCGATCATTCCGATTATTATATAAACGCTTCGAATATAGCCCGGATAAGCGTGCTGATAGACGGAACGCGGGTTAAAATATACAGCCACCGCGGCCAATATTTTATAGAAGGCCGCGAAGGCCGCGAATATACGCTTTTGATAACCAATCTCGCGAACCGCCGCATAAAGGTTTCGGCGGCCGTCGACGGCCTTGATGTAATAGACGGCCGCAGTGCCTCGTACGATAAGCCCGGCTATGTTCTCACCGCTTATTCCAACGTGAATATCAAAGGCTGGAGAATATCCGACCGTGAGGTCGCCTCGTTCAAATTCGGCCCGATATCCGAGTCGTACGCCATGAAAATGGACACTCCGTCGGAAATCGGCGTCATGTCATTCGGTTTTTTCCGCGAAAGGCGGGCTGAAATATACGTCGACGATTACGGCTATCCGCTTTATAAGAACAAAGACATGGGCGGAAGGTCCGAAAAGTCCGCTTCCGAAAGCAAGAAAGCTCCGGCGGCGTCTTCCGAACGCGAATCATCCGCGCAGTCGATCGGCACCGAATTCGGCGACAGGCGCGATTCGCGCGTGAGCCATACGACCTTCGACGCCGAAACCGGCTATCCGCAGGCGAGCGTCAAAATCAACTACGCATCCTATGAAGATCTGGTCAAACGCGGCGTTATCGGCGGCGATATAATTATCGAAGACTACAAGCCTCCCGTGCGTAAGTACGACGACAATGGCGTCTATTCGAGACCGCCGGAAGACTGGCGTAAATAACTGGAGGAAAGAGTCGTGGAACAGTTCAGTCTCAATAATTACATAAAGAGAATGGCCGGGCTCGCGGCTTCGCCCGAAACGGCCATCAGAGCGGCGATAGACGAAGACGCTAAATTTGACGCAGCCGCCTCGCTGGTGCTGGCGAATATCATAAACGTAATGATAAGCGTTATGTGGGTATTTTATTTTAATTTCAAATATTCCGCCATACAGCTTTCGCTTTTCAAGTACGTCATCAAAACGCTCATAGGAACCAACGTCACCTTCGCGCTGTGCGCCGTGTGCTATTTCTATATAGGCCGGGCCCTCGGCGGGACCGGCACGCCGATGAATATATTCGTGTCGTTCGGCCTGATATCGGTTCTGACGACGGCGGTTTCTAATATAGGCAATTTTATTTCCTGGCTCACTTTTCCGGCCACGTTAATCAACATAGCCATAGGCTACGTCGCCTGCCGCGAGGCGCACAGGTTCACTGAGCCGAAGCAGGTTGTAATAACGGCCGTGGTGGCTTCGATCGCCGTGTCGTTCGCGAATTATATAATATCTTTCGTCATTTGATTATGATAATGAATTAAGAAGCGATAACGCCGAGTGGAAAACGCGGCGGATCAGATGATAACCATCGGAATAGAGCGGTCGGAGAAGTATTTTTCGACCGCTTCCATTTTTTCGGGCAGTATGAGATACTGGTTCGACTTCACTTTCATCATTACCGAAGAAGTGAAGTGAGGGTCTTTTTCGATCTCGGCCAGCTTTTCAGGGGCAGCCGAAAAGCCCGCCAGCACGCATTTCGTCTGGCACATCACGACCACCGAAAGGTACCAGTCCGAAACCGTTTTCATCACGTTTTCGGGCGCGTCGCCTCTGACGGTCCTCTGAATAAGGCCCTTGAAATCGCCAAAACTCATGCCGAGTTTGATTGAGCGCATTATAGTTTCTCTGCTGATCTCGAAGGTGAAGATATTATCAAAAGAAAGCAGATTAGAAAAACATAATATTTTAATATACTGCCCGATATCGAGATTTTCACATATCAATTTGAAATCGGGCGTGATCACGGCGGTGCGGCGGACCGGCTTTTTTTTCGCGTTCATATCCTCGGCCATGGCTTCGAATGTCGGAAACAGTATATTGAAGACCTTTTCGCCGAACGCGGTGAGCTTCATATAGACCGGCTGCGCGCCCGAATAAATAACTTCACAGACGCCCAGGCACATGAGCTGCTTCACGGCGGAGTCGGTCTCCCCCGCGCTTTTCTTGCACGACTTCAGATTGTAATACAGGTCGGGCTTTAACTTTTTGACCAGAGCGTCCATAAGTTCGTCTTTACCGCCGGCGACCGCTTCTTTTATGAAGCGCTCGACGCAAACCGCCAGCCAGTCGATCTCGGAGTATTTGTCGAGGCGCTGGAACAATCCCCCTATAACGGGGTTCTTTTTTATCTCGCCGAGAAGGTCGGCGGAATCTATGAATTTTCTGATGGTGTCGAGCATAGGGAAACGCCCGCGCATATCTTTGACGGAACTTTCGAAGAGCTCCGCGGCCTCTTTCGTCTGGCTGAGATCGCGCGCTACGGCGAGGTATAGATATTTTATGAAATGAAAATACGGATCGAGCAGCACCCGCGACATTTTATATGAATATTCGAAATCGGGAAGCACCGTTATGTATTCTTTGATATCGAGGTTTTCGTTTCTCGCGGCGCCCGATCGCGCGGAGAAAAAATTGAAGAAGATATTGAAAATTTCGTCCGGAACGGCGAAATAATCTTTTTTTATATTGAAGATGAATCCGCATTTTCTGAAAGGATCGATCTTGCGGTAGTTTTCTTCGCCGTCGATCCTTATAAGGCTGTTGAGCGGGTTCGACAGAATAATCGATTCGAAGTAATTCTCGCACTCGCTCGTGAAATTATTGCGCAGAAAAGCGTTTATATTTTCACCTTCGGAGAAATACTCGACCACTTTCCGGCAGAAAGTGCGTTTCTGGCCGGCTTCGAATATATGCTTTATGGTCTTGCTCTGGTTGTAAAATCTAATTATTTCCGCGTAGTTGTTGTTGTTCAACGCGAGGATCAGGTCCATGAATTCCATAACTGTTCTCTGTCTCTATTCTCCGTTTATTCTTTCTTCGAGTATTTGTCCTGCTGCTTTTTCATGCCGTCGGTGAAATCGCCGATGACCTTTCCGAGGTGCTGCATGTATTTCATCATCTTGTCGTCGTCGATGACCTTCTTTTCGTTGCGCGCCATGGTTTCGTCGAGAATGCCTTCTATCTGCACGTTCATGGTTTCGGTCGTCTTGTCGGCGAGATAGTTGAGCGTGGAGTCGATGCGCGAAAAGCCTTTTATTTCAAGCGCGGTTTCCATGATCTGATAGATGCCGGTGAAAACTTCTTTGAGGTTGTCTATCTTTTCGGCGGTTTTGATCTTCGACTGCGTGAGCGCGTCGATCGCCTGGTAAAAGCCCTGGGCGTGATGGCGGACCAGATTGATGGCCTCCGAGGCGTTTTTAACTATCTCGAAGTAGCTGGTCTCGTTGAGTTTTGCCTGGTCGAGTTCGCGGCCGAACGCGGTCTTTTCTTCTTCGAGCTTTGGGCGCTCCGTTTCGTTGGCTTCGCGCAGGCGCCTGTCGATATCTTCTATGCCCTTTGTGATGCGCCTTACTTCTTCGCGCCAGTGCTCGTATTTAGGCTGATTATCGTTCAGTTTTTCGACGATGATCTTTTCTTTCTGGGTCAGCGCCGAATACATTTCGGCGTTCTTGGCTATCTGCTGGTTGAGCGATTCGACGGTTCCGTTCGCATATGCGAGGACCGTCTGCATCGAGCCTGCTATGTTCTGGTTTTTAATGCGGTCGAGGCGGCTGGCGTTGGCCCATTTCGCGGCACCTATCATGAACCAGAATTTTTCGAGACCCTGATAGTCTTTGGAAGTTGCAACCTTGCGGCCGAGGTTTTCGAGTTCGCCGGTGAGCTCCTCGATCAGGTCCTGCATGTCGTGCTGGTATTCCTGGCCCTGGACTATGGCGTTGTCGAGCGCCTTGAGTTCGCCGACGTTGAATTTTTTGCCCGTTTTAGCCCTGTCTTTGACTTTATCTTCGGACAGCATTTCATCGAGCTTGTTTTCATACTGCTTTCTTGAATCGTCGAAAGTTCTCTTGAGCTCCACGGTTTTTTGCTGCATCTTATCGATTTTCTGCTTGTGCGATTTAAGGAAATCTTCAGCTACGCCGGACATATTCTTACCTCCACGTTATCGTCGGAATTATAAAATTCAAAATTTATTATACTTCAATCGTCCACATAAAGTCAAGGCATTTTAAATATTTGGATGCTGCCGCGGGGCCCTGCCGGCCGGGCGCCGGACCCGTGATTTCACGATCGGTTCGGGCGCGTTTTTTCGGCTATAATATATTTAATTATAAAACCGATATGTATATAATATGAAAGTGTCTATTCTGAAAGCGATAATGTTAATAACCGCAGTTTTTGCGCTGGTTTCGGCGTTATTCGCGCCGCGGGTTTCAGCTCTCGAACTCAGCGACGGCCTCGCCCTCGACGGAAGCAAGGTCATTTCATATAAAATGTCGAGCATGTTCACTGAAAGTAACCGTGTCGACCAGAATTTGAAGATAAACCTCAAGGGAAGCATAAACGAAAACCTGGTTACCGACCTGAAGATCGACGACTCACTGGCTGAAAAAGTCGAAAAAATGTATTTCGAGTATAACAAAGACAACATGAACGTGGTTGTCGGCGATATAAACTTTTCACCTGTGACGCGTTTCGGCGTTAACGAGAAGAAGATGCGCGGGTTTCTCGCCAATATCAACGCGCCCGGCAGCAAAAACGATGGCAGCCTTACGCTTTTATATACCTTCGAAAACGGCCGGCCCGAAAAGGAAGTCTTCAGGGGCGAAGGCCGCATGGGCCCGTTCAAGCTCGCCTGCGACAAACTGATCCCTCAGTCAGACCGCGTTTACATAGACGCGACGCTTAAAAACCGCAATATCGATTACGGCATAGACTACGACAACGGGATACTGACATTTAACGAAGAGGTCCCGCTCGGCGCCGAGATAAACGTTCTTTATTCAGCCCAGACGGGCTTTGAAAACCTCAACCGCCATTCGTTCGGCGCGTTCGCCGAAAACGACCTTAGCAGGCTGGGTGCGACCAGGGTCGGTTTCGTAAGAACCGAGGAGGAGCTCGAGAACGGGTTCGTGCCCTCGAAGGCGCGCACCGAATTCAACCTTAACCAGGATTTCAAGCTCAACGAAAAACTTACGACCAACCTTGAATATTCGAGGTCGTTCAAGGATTCGGCCGCATCCGGCGCTGATGACGAAAAAGGCAGCGACGGCGGCGCGCTCTCGCTCAACACTAAACTGGCCGCGCGCCATTTCGACACTAACCTCAGGTTTTCCAGCGTCGAGGCGGCCTACACGCCATACCACAACGGTTATATAAGGGCGGGCAAAAAAAGCGAAGTGTTTTTCGACCTGCATCCGGGCGGCACCGGCGGCGTTCAGAACAAGTTCAACGGTACGGTAGGATTTTCGAGGGCGGCGCAGTCCGGCATCGCTCAGAACATTCTTATGAGTGACGAGGATAAATTCTTCGGAAAATTCCTTTACAACCTGAACGAAAATATGAGCGTGAATACCAACTTCCAGAACGGCTCGGCCGGCGAAATACGTGATATGAAGTTCAACGCGCGCTCGTCTAAACTCAATATAGAAAACGGCCTTTCGCGCCAGAAAACCAACGGCGGCGCAGATGAATTAAGCAGCATGACGCTTCGCGCGTCGAGCGTTCCGGTTAATAGAAACGTTTATTTTGTCGAATATAATGACAGCAGTTTAAAATCGTATTCCAGGATCAAGGACGAAACTAACGATTTTAATTTCAAATTGAAAAGAAAGATCAGCGACGCGCTTTCAATGGGGTATTCGCTTATCGACATGAACCGCAGGAACATGGCTGACGCGGAATCGAAGGCCGTCGAAAACCGTCTGATGCTCGATTATAATTACAGCTCCGACCTTTCGCTCGCGGCCCAGGCCGCCGTTCGCGACGAGCGCCGCACCGCGGCTTACGAACCCAGCGCCGGGCTCAAGGGCGCGCTCCTGGGCGCGAAATACACGCCGCTGGATTTTATCAAACTGCTCGTAAAACGCGAAATATGGGATTCCGAAATGCGCACGCGTGCGATGAATTTCATCAAGATCGAGGATTCCGCGAAAGTTATAGTCGCCTGGCCCGACAAGCCCTATTCGCTCGAATTGAAAAATTATACGAAGACCCCCGAATATGACCTTGAATCGGGCGCCGCCAAAGGAAGAAAGACCTCGAATGCGGCCGCGTTCAATATCAAAGCCGGCTCCAAACTTAAATTCAGCTCCGAATTATCTCAGAGCGTCGAGGAAAACTCGATAAGCCCTAAAACCAATATAGCCCGCCAGGAGGTCAAATATAAAATGAACGACGACATAGATTTTTTCTTTAACGTGGAGCGCGAAAGGTCGTTCATATCCAATATCACCTCGACGTTCCGCCTGGAAGCGAAATTATAAGCGAAAATTATTATAAATATAAAGGACATGAAGCTATTATGAACAATAACATTATAATCAGCAAAATAATCATCAGCGCCGTTCTGACATTTTTAGTTGTGACGGCGGCTCTTTTATTTTCAACTTCGAACTGCTTCGCCCAGACCGCGGGTCCCGGAACGCTCACTATAAGCCCCTACAGAGTGGCGGTCGGCGCTCAGGCGAACCTTTCATTCGGAATATCGCATACCGGCGCCGATTCCATATACGAAGTGCAGATAACCATCCCTTACAACTGGCGCTTTACGCCCGACTACCAGAACGTTATCCTCGAGGGCCCCGGAATGAGCCTTGCATCGGTTTACAAGATAGAAGGTTCCGGATATCAGAATAAAGAATACGTGGTGCGCGTCGCTGGCTGCACGGTCACCTCCGGCCGGGCCGGCCAGATATCGCTTGCCAATCTTACTGCGCCGATGTTCATAGCGTCCAATAAGTCGCCGTTGAATACCTTCAAATTCAAAACCAGGATCATTAACACGGCGGCCGCCGATATCGCCGTGAACCCGGTATGCGAAACATTCAACGACCTTGCTTCCGCGCCGACGCTTCTTATAAACGAGGTCGCACCGAAGGTTTCGACGGGAGTCGATTACGTAGAAATTTACTGCAAGAACGACGGCAATTTCGGCAATGGCGTCGACCTGAACGGCTGGCAGATAATGGACCTGGCGCAGACCGCATCCGATAAGACATTCGGGCCTATGATAATTAAAACCGGAAATTATCTTATTTTAAAATATAACTCGAGCGGCACGGACGATATTTTTCCTTCGCTGAATTCGCTGAATTCATATACCGCTAAAACAGGCGTAAACGACACGGGCTTCATGATGACCGTCCAGAACGCCCAGTCGCAGATAGCGGACGCCGTCGTGTGCGCTTCTTCGGCCTACGAGCCCAATTATAACAACATGGCTTATCTTTTTTCAAAAAAACAGTGGAACGGCATCGATAAAAAATCGGCGCTGACTATCGACAACCTCGAAAGTTCCTATTCGGTAGCGCGCATTCCAGACATTCCCGACACCAACTCCAGGGCGGATTTTTCGATGATGAATTATCAGACCCCGCTCAAATTCAACGGCAACCTCGGTATCAACGCTAAAATAATCGTCAACGAATTCAAGGCGGCCTCTACCGATAACGATTTCATAGAACTTTACGTGGTCGACGACGGCTCGGGCGGCGGCGGCACGGACCTTGCCGGCTATGAAATATCCGACGGCGTCAATTTCAAATATACCTGTCCCGAAAACTCGGTGGCGCGCACTAACGATTATATAGTGATAAACTTCAACGCCTCTTCCGGCGGCGCGGTTTCGAAAACGTCGAACATCATCAACATATCGACCACCGCTACGGGGCTTTCAAAGGTCTTCGGCGCGCTGACGGTTAAAAATTCGGCGCTCAAAACGCTCGACGCCGTGTGCTATTCGGCGGGATCCATCGCGAACGAATCATACCGGCTCGTTCTTAAAGACCTCGTTTCGGGCGGCCATGTAATCGATATGACTCCGCCTCTTCTTTACGACGAAAACGACTGCGTGTCGATAAAAAATCTCGCGCTGAATTCTTCTTTCGGCCGCAACGACAAAAGTGTCGACACCAACTCGCAGACCGATTTCACTAATTTCACCAGCCCTACGCCCGGAAAACCCAATATAGCGGCGGGCCTGCCCATAGCGCTCACAAGCGATCAGAGCGGCGATATAATTTACGCGGCCGCCGATTCAGAATTAAAGGTCACCATACGCGCTATCGACGCGAACGGCGAAACGGCGCCCGCTTCGTCGAATATAATAACCTTATCCTCCGATTCCGACGGCACTAAATTTTCGGAGAACGGCATCGATTACTTTCCAAAACTAGAAGCCACGCTGAGATACGGCCTTAAAAAAATATACATAAAGGACCCGACCGCAGGCACTAAAATTATCACTGTCAGGGACAAATTCGACGAAAGGCTTTTATACAAACTTAAATTCGTCGTCAGCGGCTCATACTCCGTACAGATAAATGAAGTGATGTATTATCCGCCGGCCACCGTCGTAAAAAATCCGGCCGACCTTCAGTGGGTAGAACTATACAACAATTCCTCCACCCGCCGCGACATATCCGGATATAAACTTAAAAGCGGCGCCCTGACGTATACTTTTGCGCAGAACATGATCATGGAAGGTTACTCGTTCATAGTCGTGACCTCGCGGCTGGTTAAATCCAGCTACCGCGAAGAAGCGGCCTTCGCCGATATTTACGGCAACAAGGACGGCGAATGGACGACGAAGGACGGCTTTATCGCCCTCGATTCAGCAACATTCAGGCCCCCGATGGGCGGCGGGCGCATAGCCTTCACCACCTCCGACGATATCGAAGTGTCGATCGTTGAATTCAGCACGGCACAGGGCGGCAAAGCCGACGGAATGACGCTCGAAAAATCCGTTCAGACTGTATTTTCGATAGGCGATTCGGACGTCGACAGGTATAATTTTTATCAGAGCGCGAAACAGTATGGAACGCCCGGGCAGACCAACTCCAAAAACCAGAGCGCTTCGAGCTCGCTCAGCCTTGAGCACACTCCCGTGAGCGAAGCGATCGTGAACCAGCAGCTTATGATATACGCGAAGGTGAGCGGCGCGGATATAATCGAAGTGGGTTACCGCAACAGCGCAGTCGGCGGCATATACACTTTCATCGACATGAAAAAGATAGACAATACAAATGTATACAGGACCGTTATTCCCGGCATATCGCTTACGCTTGACGGCCTCGACTATTACATACGCGCCATCGATTTCAACAAAGAGGCGAAATACTCTCCTGCGGAAGGCGACAACTCACCGCATAAAGTCACCGTGATAGACAATGCCCCGAAAATAAGGCTCACGACGCCCGTCCAGTCGGTCGCGCCGGCCGAAAGTTTTTACGTCGACGTCAATATAGAGAACGCGCCCGGCATATCGAACCTGTCATTCGACCTTTATTATAACGCTTCATATTTGATAGTCGAAGACCTTGATTCGGTCAGACCCGGAGTTCAAATCGCGCCGGGGAGCATGTTCGGAAGCAAATATTACTGCGAAGCGAACGACGCGTCCGCCTCCGAAGGAAAGATAACATTCAAATTGACCGACGAGACCGCTTCAGCAGGACCCGCCGGCCAGGCGGCCAGAATCAAGTTTAAAAGCGTATCCGACTACGGCTCGGTTTATCCTGAATACGTCAATCTGACATTCAAAAATGTGATGGTATCATCATCGGCCGACGTTAACGTGTTCGACGATAAGATAAAAATCGGCGACAAAGCCACCGCGGTCGTCGGGATCAACGGCGGAACGGTCGGCGGCGAAAACCAGGCCAAGCTTATAATTCCGGCCGGAGCAGTCAAAACCGACACCGCCTTCAGCATTAAAAAACTCATAAAAAGTGAAATACCGCCGACAAATATAATAGACAATATGAATGGAATCCATTCGCTCGATGTCGCCTACGAATTTCAGCCTTACGGCTTCAAGTTCCAAAAGCCGGTCGTAGTTGAAATACCCTATACCACGGCTGATCTTTCAGCAAGCGGCCTGAGCGATTCAAAGAACGTCAAGATCTATTTTTATAACACTGCGCATCTGGCGTATGAAAGGATCGGCGGAACTCTGGCGTCGAATAAGGTAAGCGCTAAAGTAAACGGCCTTTCGCTGTATATGCTGGTCGACGACCAGTCTAAAAGTGATTTTGACCTCGCAAACATATTCGTTTCGCCCAACCCCTTTTCGCCTAACGGAAACGGCTGGAATGACAGCACTTTTATAAACTATACCACGACGATCGACACGAGCGTGACCATAAAAATCTATGATGTGAGAGGCGTTCTGGTAAGAAGGCTCGTCAACGCGGAAACTGTCTCGGGAGGACAGAACAAGGCCGAATGGGACGGACGGGACGATTTCGGAAGAATTGTAAAAACCGGTATTTACGTTTATCAGCTGAAGTCGGTCAGTCCGGCCAAAAGCTCGAAAACCTATCAGGGGACCATAGTGGTTTCCAAAAATTTGAAGGAATGAGCCGCGCCGAAAATACTTAAAAACATAATAAACTAAACTATAGTAAGCGAAATTAGTTAGTTTACATCAGGAAGGCCGGCAATAATTTTTCGGAGCGAAGCCTCCGCAGGCGCCATAGGCGCCGAGGACCAGCGAGCGGAGAAAAGATTATTGCC